>Ga0307426_1000131_pt1 | contig 46364 bp, 47 predicted proteins | sample SalMarWE160340MG_FD_202165 | JGI IMG/M metagenome (GOLD analysis project Ga0307426, IMG submission 202165) | Salt marsh sediment microbial communities from the Plum Island Ecosystem LTER, Massachusetts, United States - WE1603-40 | ecosystem: Environmental > Aquatic > Marine > Intertidal zone >... | reverse complement strand
ATTATATTCCCATAGTGGGTGAGGAGCGGATGGAGACACTGGAAAAACTTGCCCGCAAACTCAAGGGAATAAAGATGTTAGGGATTAACTCGACAGCGGTAGGTGGCGGCGTAGCTGAGATGCTTTACTCTCAAGTGCCATTCCTGAATGCGTTGGGGGTAGAGGACGAATGGAAAGTCATGCGTGGCACCAAGCCTTTTTATAAAGTGACAAAAACTATTCACAATCTTTTGCAAGGCAAGAAAGGAGTCCTCACTCTTGAAATGATAAGGACATATTACAATACTCTCAAGGAAAACGCCGACCTGTACTCCAAAGACCTTAGCGATTATAAGCCAGATATAGTAGTCGTGCATGATCCACAGCCGTTAGCTTTGGCTCGTTATTTAAAAAAGAAAGGACAGAAGTGGGTTTGGAGATCCCATATCGATGTAGAAGAACAGACGTTGGAAGCCAATCCCACTTTATACGAGTTCATCACGTTCTGTGCTGATTTCTATGATGCGGCGATATTCTCCGGCGCCCACTATGTTGTGGAGTACTGGCCTTTACATAAATACATAATTCCTCCGTTCATCGACCCTCTTTCCAACAAGAACAAGGAATTGACCCAAAGCGAAATCACACACGTACTGGAGAAATATGAAATAGACCAGAGTATGCCCATGCTAGCCCAGATAGGGAGATTTGACCCCTGGAAGGGAATTTACCTGACCATCCAAGCTCACAGAATTGCCCGAACTGAAGAAAAATGCCAGCTAATAATAGCTGGCAATATGGCTCTCGATGACCCTGAGGGTGAAGCAATCTTCAACCAGATATGTGAAAAAACGAAAGATGACCCTGACATTCACATTATCAAGCTTTCGGATGACCGAGACGTTAATGCCCTAGAGGTAAATGCTTTGCAAAGAACTGCCAAGATAATATTGCAACCTTCGATCAAGGAAGGATTTGGGCTAGTTATCACCGAAGCCATGTGGAAGGGCAAGCCGGTGATAACCCGGGAAGTTGGGGCAATTCCCATTCAGGTTACAGATGGAGAGACTGGCTTCTTTGTTACTTCGGCAAAAAAGGCTGCTAGCAAGGTAATCCGCTTGTTAAGAAACCCAAAAGAAGCAGAATTGGTTGGAGAGAAAGCCCATGAATATGTCGAGGAGCACTTTTTGATGCCTGATAGGGTAGCAGACTACTTGAGAATCGCCAATTATTTCGTCCACGGTAAATTAGACCGCGATGCCATAATTAGCTATCATCCATGGTTCAAGCTATCCAAAAGGAAGGGATAATTGCTTGTCATCAGCATAGACCCTGTCGCTTTTTCCATCGGCGCCCTCCAAGTAAGATGGTATGGGATTATGGTGGTTGCGGCCGTGGTAACACTGTTAGTCATCACCTTTCGAGAAACGAAGCAGCGTGCTGTCCCAGAGAGCACCACCTATAATCTATTCTTTTGGGGGATCATCGGTGGCATTATCGGAGGGAAGTTAGCTTATCTCATTCAACCGTGGTTACTCTATGGGGTAAACCCTTCCGAAATTATTTCACCCTATGGTTGGGCGCTGCATGGAGCCATCATCGGTGGCATATTGGGAGGGGGGATTTACTGGCGAATAAAAGCAGCGCAAATTTCCCTCGAAAACTTACCAAGTATAGGCGATGCCCTAGCTGTGGGGGCACCGCTAGCCCAAGCAATTGGTAGAATCGGCTGCACCATAAATGGCTGTTGCTACGGCAAACTTAGCCCCTTTCTCTCTTTCCCCTGGGCAGTGAGTTACACTCACCCAAATAGCGGTGCCCCTCAAAACACGCCTCTATATCCAACACAAATCTACTTCGTATTATGGAATCTGATAGTTTTCGCTGTGATATGGCGATTACGGGGACGGCTCAAACCACGGGGCTCCCTTTTCTTTTTGTACCTTTGTCTCTACAGCGCTGGCGATTTTGGCTTGAGATTTCTTCGCGCCGATCCCCCACTGCTCCTTGGGCTTCAAGAAGGACAACTTTTCAGTCTGGCAATATTACTGGTGAGTTTACCTATCCTTATTATCAGGATTCGCAGGTTTCAACAGAAGGCCACTGCTGAACCTGCCGCTGGCACTACCCAGTAGCAAAGTCAACAAGATTAAGACGTAGCACCTCCTCATCACCCCAATAACCCTTCCCCAACTGATATACAATGTCTATGTGGGTGGGGATTTCTTCCGCCAGCTGCTGCGAATTGAAATCAAATGCTTGCCAAGTTACGTGATTCTGTCTTAGTTTTAGCTCCAAGTGCTTCCCTTCATTGCCAAAATTATGACTTTCAACCACCTCTACCCCGCGGCTAAGAAAGGTAGGTTGAGGATTGCCCTCCCCAAAAGGGGTTAACTTCTGAATTAGATTCAATATCTCACCGTTAAGCGTCGATAATGGAATTTCAGCATCGATGGTTAACTCCGGCTGGATATCCATGTGAGAAAGCTGGCTTGTCCCCAAGTCCATAAGCTTCTTCTCCAGTTGAGCCAAATCCTCTCGCTTTACAGTGAACCCTGCAGCTAAGGGATGCCCTCCAAAAGTGACCAGTAGGTCACGACATTCCTCCAGGGCGAGCGAGACATTAAACTCAGCTATGCTTCGGCAACTGCCACGACAGAACTCCTCACCAAGGTTGACTATAATAACTGGTTTGTTAAGTTCCCGCGCTAGCCTACTAGCAACAATCCCAATAACACCAACAGGATACCCCTCATCACCTTCAATAATCATCGGAAGTTTCGCTTTGAGCTGTATCCTCTTCTTCACTTTATCCAATACCTCCACCGTCAACTGCTGCCTTTCCCTATTCCTTTTTTCCAATTCCGCAGCTAAACTATGCGCCTCATCCAATGATTGAGCGGTAAGCAAGTGATAACTAACCAAAGCACCCCCTGCCCTACCCGCAGCGTTAAGCCGAGGGCCTAAAGTCCATGAAATTTCCCCAGCATCAATCTTACCAATCTCCAATCCAGCCTGTTTAATCAACTCTTGAAGTCCCAACCGGCGAGTATTATTGAGAATCCTCAATCCTGTGCTCACCAGGTAGCGATTTTCACCAACAAGGGGAACCATATCAGCAACAGTGCCTAAAGCAACCAAATCTAGCAATCCACGAAGCTGCGCCTTTTTACTATCCCGGTAAAACAACGCTTGCAGCAGCTTAAAGGCAACACCTACAGCAGCTAAATTTGAAAAAGGATATCGAGAATCACTTCGCTTCGCATCAACTACAGCTGCTGCCGGAGGCAACACCTCAAATGGCAAATGGTGGTCAGTGATAACCACATCCATACCTAATTTCCCGGCTTCCTGTACTTCGTTGATGTTACTAACTCCACAGTCAACAGTGATGATCAGACTAATCCCTTGACTACCAAGCCTTTCCACCGCCGCTGCATTCAAACCATGTCCTTCATCAACACGGTCAGGAATGTAAGGGACAACCTCGCCACCAAGCCATGATAACCCTTCTGCCACGACAACTGTGGCCGTGATGCCATCGACATCGAAATCACCGTAGATAGCGATTTTTTCCCTTGAAAGCAAAGCCTTATAAATTCGGTCCACCGCTGGAGTCATATCAGGAAATAAAAAGGGATCGCCTTCAAGACGATGGTCGATGGTCCAAAAGGATTCTGCTTCATCAGTTTGCACACCACGATTATAGAGGAGTTGGGCAATCAATGGTGGAAGACTCGAAGCACACAGATATGCCTGAGGTGCCGAAGGCAAGAGATGCCACCGAACTCTAGGGACCAACTTCATGCTCAATCACCTGTATGAAAACCGTTAACTATACCATGATGCTAAAATCAAGGTAAATACTACTAATTTGACCGCCCGATCAAATAATAAATATAATCCTTTTATGCATAACAAAAGAACCTTAAAGGTAGCCTTGTATACATTGGGCTGCAAATTGAATCAAGCAGAAACTGAATCACTAATTGACCAATTCCACGAGGCTGGTTACCAACCGGTGTCACCAAACGATATAGCAGACATCTATATTGCTAACACTTGCACGGTCACTCAGCTTGCTGACCGTAAGTCGCGCCACTGGCTCAGGCTAGCAAAGCGGAGAAATCCCCAGGCTTTAACCATCGCTACCGGGTGCTATGCTCAAAGAGCTCCCCAAGAATTAATACCTATTGCTGACCTCATTTTGAGTAATGAGGAAAAGGAACACCTGATTGAGAGCATAAGGGCCTTTTTATTCGAAGCTTGTCCTTCGCACGATCATGCTGGCTTAGCTTTTTGCTACTCTGGCGAAGAGAAGCGATTGAACAAACTCGCTCAGAACAAGTTCCACCAAGCAAGTTCCACCACAAACGGTATTTTTAGAGTTCGCTCCTTGGTGAAGATTCAGGACGGCTGCAATAGCCACTGTGCTTATTGCATCGTGCCTAAAGTGCGAACTCCCCAATTTTGCTTACCAGCCTCGGAAATAATCAGCACGATTCAGGGAAAAGTAGCCATCGGCTATAGAGAAATTATTCTCACCGGGACAAAAATCGGCTGCTATAAAAATGACAACAGCAATCTTGCTACCTTGATAAAGCACATCCTTAGTAACACAAGAATTGAGCGACTGCGCCTTTCTTCACTGCAACCGCAGGAACTCTCCCCAGACTTCCTAGCGCTATGGCAAGACAATACGTTATGTCCTCATTTTCATCTGGCTCTCCAAAGCGGTAGTGATACGATGCTTAAGAGAATGCGCCGCCATTATTCCCTAGACGCTTATGGAAAGATGACAGAGTTGATTAGGCAAAAAATACCCGCAGTGGCCATCACCACTGACATCATTGTCGGCTTCCCAGGGGAAAGCGATGAGGAATTTGAACAAAGCTACATTTTTTGCCAGCGAGCTGGCTTTGCTAACATCCATGTTTTCCCTTTCTCTGCTCGACCTGGAACTGAGGCAGCCAGAATGCCTGACCAGGTAAGCACCAAAGTAAAGAAGGAACGCACTCGAAGGATGCTGGATTTGTCGCAAAGTTGTCGGCATAGCTTTCAACAGCAATTCTTAGGCCAAACCATGGCTGTCTTATGGGAAAAGGAAACGAACCCACAGAGTGATATATATTCCGGGCTGACCAATAATTATATTAGAGTATTCACTCACAGCGAGAAACCATTGAGCAATGAAATAGCGGAAGTCAGGTTAAGCGGGTTTCACAACCAGGGAATGTGGGGAGACCTAATTGAAAATTCAAGTTAAGGTAAAGCCTGGCTCAAAAAACGAAGAAGTTACCCAGAAAGGCGACACCTTTATAGTCACAACTAAAGAGCCACCAAAGGAAGGCAGAGCCAACCAGCAGATCATTAAGTTGCTAGCCAAACACTTTAAGGTGCCTCAAAATCAGGTCAAGCTCATAAGCGGCTTCAAACAACGGGACAAAGTCGTTGAGATTGTACAAAGATAAATTGCAACGAAAGGACAAGAGAACTCGTGAGGTTATGTTCCACTTTAGGTTTCGGATAGGTAGAAATTTTTTGTTATTTGGCTTATAATCATTATGATTAAATTGTGAACAACAGCCCAGCTAGATTTGAACTTCGGTGTAGAATTAACTTAGGAGGGAACCATAAATGGCTAAAAAGAAAAAGATACTTGTAGTAGATGACGAGTCAAATATAAGATTGCTGGTCAAAAACATGATTGGCAACCGCTATGATGTCATCGAAGCGGGCGACGGAGACCAGGCTGTAACCATAGCTCAAAAAGAGAAACCCGACTTGATTTTGCTGGATATCTTAATGCCCGGGCAGGATGGCTTTACAACCTGCAATCAACTCAAAGCCATGAAAGCTAGCAAGAATATCCCTGTGGTCATGGTCACTGCTCTCCAGCACAAATTGGATGAGAAGCTTGCTTTAAGCTTGAAGGCTGATGGATATATGAGAAAACCTTTCACTTCCGAAGACCTATTCGCTGCGATTCACGCAGCGTTATCTCCTAAACACCAAAAGTAACCCCGCGAAATGTCAAAATAAAGGCAGTTTTTCTGCCATTGTTCTATGTGTATTTACCAAGGGCTGGATGTTATAGATTTTCCTCTGATTGTGTTGAGACCTTAGCTTCTGTCGCTACGGGCAAAGTGAAACAAAATGTGCTGCCTTTACCTGGCACGCTTTCGACCCAGATGTTGCCCCCATGGTGGTCAATTATGGTTTTACAGATATATAGTCCTAGACCCATGCCATCATATTGCTCAGTACCTCGCCCAAAAGGCTTGAACAACTTGGCTTGGTCTTCTTTCGAAATACCAATTCCCGTATCAGATACCTGAATCAAGATATTTTTGTCTTTTCCTTCCGCAGTGATGCCAATCAATCCAACAGAGGTAAACCTTACAGCGTTACTTAACAAATTCGTTACGACTCGGCTCAATCGCTCTTTATCCCCATATATTGGTGGTAAGCCAGGGAGGATAGTCACCTTTAAGGATAACCCTTTTGCCACAACCTCTGGTTCCGCCTCGCCTATTGGCGGCTCCATAATACTTGAGACATCGTGCACTTTCATATGCCAGCGCAGTGTGCCTGCTTCCTCTCGAGATATGTCAAGAATATCATCAACTAGATGACCTAAACGCCGAGATTCATTGCTTATGATTTCAAGGAAGTACTTTGATTCTGAATCTATCTTGGTCTTTTCACGCAGCATTTCCGAAAATCCTATGATCGAGGTGAGTGGATTGCGAAGGTCATGAGATATGCCGGCAAGAATCTGCTTCTTCTCTGCATTGAGCTCTTCAAGTCGCCTGATTAGCTGCTCCAGCCCCTTGTTTGTTTCCGCCAGTTCCTCCGTTTTGAATTTAACTTCATTGGACGCGAAGCTTCCCATGAATACCATCAAACCAACAAGGGCGACAAAGAAGGCCAAAGAAAAAATAGCTAGAGGAGGGCTGGGCTCAAGCATAACCACACCGGGAAGTTGGCTTGCTTTAGGCAGGAGTGTTACTCCCGCGACAAACAAAGAAGCAATCCCGAGGAGACTCCAGCCTGCCAAAGACAAATTTAGAAATATGCTGACACTCAGCAGATGCACCACGAAAAGCATAACGAACGGACTATACAGATAGCCACTAAAGTAAACTATGGCCGTAATCCCGACCATATCAACAATTAAAGTGCTCAAACCTATCCAAATTATTCGCCTATAGTCCTCTGCTTTTTTATATGCTGCTGGCCTCAGAAGATAAAAGTAAAGAAAAGTATTAGCGGATATTCCCACTGCGGCTATAATGTGGAACGGAAGCATTGAGAAAGAAAGTACTCCCTGGGTATACCCAATCAAAGCAAAACCCCAAACGCCAATGATCAGCATGTAACGAATTCTAGCTGTCCAGAGAGCATTCCTGCGGAATCTCGGTGCAGATAGCTCAGCAACAAATCTAGGTAATTTCAGACTTGCCCTGTTTAGCATAACCAGATTATAGACAAATGAAGTTATTTCAACAAGATGACGCGCGTCATCTATTTTATTAAGCAACCTTCGGATAATTTGTTTCACATACAACACTTAACATCCCAAAAATAACCAGGAAAGAGAATAAATTTGTAAATAAACATAAAGAACCAGATTTTACTTGCCAATTTGTGATCTTTGATATACAATCAATTGTTCATTAATTTTGGTTTTGGGAGGTGGAATCCATGGAAAACATGATGTTCCCTAAATGTCAGAAGTGCGAAAAAGGAGACCTCGTACCGCTGTCTGATTTCGGTGGTCAGGGAGCGGCTGTTCACTACAAGGCTTGGGTATGCACCAATCCTGATTGCGGCTATAATCTAAAAATCAGGAATGGCGAAATATACTTAAACGAACCTATTCTCAGCGGAGCAATCCACAGCCGCCGCGCATAACAGACGGTATTCCAAAATCGACTGCACTTGAGCCGGTTAGTTGATTTGGTAATAGATGCCCTTTTCCCAAAGCGGTGTATCGGCTGCGGGAAAACGGGGACCTTGCTATGCTCTGATTGTCGACAGAGCGTGCCAAAGCTGTTGCCCCCGTTTTGTCCCAAGTGTGGCAAACCCCAGGTTAACAGCGTCCTATGCGCCACATGCCGCCAAAGGCAAACTGCAATTGATGGGATTCGCTCACCTTTCCGCTTTGAAGGGGCAATGCGCCAGGCTATCCATCAGCTAAAATACCAAAACTTGAAGGCAATCTCTTCATCTTTAGCTGCGCTATTAGCTGATTATTTGCTACTCACCCCCCTGCCAGGCGAAGCTTTTGTTCCCGTACCTCTTCACCCACGGCGGTTGAGAGAGCGAGGTTATAACCAAGCAGCCCTCTTAGCTAAAGAGTTGGGTAAACTTATGAACCTGCCTGTCATTATGGATTGTCTTATTCGTGTCAAAGAAGCAAAACCTCAGGTAAGGACAACAACTGTGAAAGAGCGAAGGGAAAATGTGACCGGTGCTTTTGTATGTCGTGGTGATAAAATAAATGGTAAGCAAATCATTCTGATTGATGATGTGTGTACTTCGGGAGCAACGTTGGAAGCTTGTGCCACAGCTCTCAAAAATAATGGGGCTATTTCAATATGGGGATTAACCATGGTTATGGAAATTCTAGAATGAGGAGGAAATATGAAGCTACAAATTATCACCAAGAATGCAGAGCTTTCGGAATCAATGCTTGCATACGTCAACAAAAAAGCTGCCAGATTAAATCGTTATCTTCCCATCATCAGTGAAGGGAGATTAGAGATTTCTAGAGAAAATGCAAAGCTACCAACGGAGCGATTTATTGCTCAGCTCACCATTAATAGCAAGGGAACTCTAATTAGAGCTCAAGTGAGAGCCAGCGATGTTCCAACTGCTGTTGATAATGTCATTAACGCACTCGCACAGCGACTCAAACGATTCAAGGGCAAGCTGTATTATAAAGGGAGGGGAATCTCTGCAGCCCGCCAGGAAACAACACCTGAAGTTGAACAACAACCTGTCATGAAGGTGGTAAAAACCAAACATTTTCTAGTCAAACCCATGTCCACAGAGGAAGCAATAACCCAGATGGAGCTTTTGGGACACGATTTCTTCCTGTTTATCAACTCAGATACCGACAAAATTAGCCTGCTATATCGCCGTAAAGATGGCTCTTATGGGTTGATAGAAACAGAGATGGAATAGCAAAAGCGCACTTTCGTGGCCTCTAAACCACCTGCATGTTGTGTATAACCCAGATTAGCTGCAAACTCCCAAGCATAGCGACTTTTTAGTTCTGAAATCCCTTCTGGTGATAATTGCTTCTCACTCTAAATTTCCTTAATGTCCTCCTTTCATTCTACAGAATCTCAGACAAAATCGAGCCCGCGATGGGCTTGAAAATCGGTGCTCCATCTACGCTGAAAAATAAAAATCTCACCGCAAAGGTGGCAAAGTTTTCATTTGCTCCCCGGGTAGGATTCGAACCTACAACCAAGCGGTTAACAGCCGCCTACTCTACCATTGAGCTACCGGGGAAAGGCATTTTTAATAAGCTGCCGAGCCAGGATTCGAACCTGGGCTAAGGGATCCAAAGTCCCCCGTGCTACCGCTACACAACTCGGCAACCATCGCTTAATCCTGTGCCGAAGGTCGGATTCGAACCGACACGGGAGTTGCCTCCCAACAGTTTTTGAGACTGCCGCGTCTACCATTCCGCCACTTCGGCATATATACTAACCAGTGCCGAGGAGCAGAGTCGAACTGCTGACACGCGGATTTTCAGTCCGCTGCTCTACCACCTGAGCTACCTCGGCGTAAAACACTACTCCAAAGAGGCATAATTAGGATAATGCACAACTAAACCGATGTCAATCAATCTATCTCGTGATAGGCCTGTTGACCAGCTCAGTGAAAACAGCCCGAGCTAATTCCTGCAAGGAATGGCTTGATTTGCCACTGCGAGGATTTTGAAGCAATGGTGTAATGGAAATTCTTTTCTGTTCCACCGCCCAGGCATCACTGCCCAGACTTGCCTCACCTATTACCTTGTCCTTCAAGATGATATAGCCTTCACTTTCACCACTTAACACCTTCTTTATCTCACCGCCGTGGCTTTGCTTGCCTAATTTTGTAACCTCTATTCCCCTTATCTCCTCCAGAGGTAAATTAGGTAAGTTGATGTTCAGCAAAGTTTCCCTAGGTAAATCGCCTTTCTTTACCCTATCCGCAAGCAGAGCAGCTAATTTAGCAGCAGCTTCGAAATCTGACCCCTCAAAAGCATCCACTGAAACGGCAAAAGATGGAACACCGTGAAAAGATCCCACCAGAGCGCCAGCAACAGTGCCCGAAATGAAAACATCATATCCTATATTAGGACCTTTATTGATGCCCGAGACAACAAGGTCTATCTTTCCGGGGAATAAAGCCCTGAAAGCTATAATGACGCAATCGACTGGCGTGCCATCGGTAGCATAGATTCCACTCCCCATCGCTTGTGGAAACACCTTCACGGCACGGCGCAAATTAACCGAAGTGCCCACTCCACTCTGTTCACTCTGTGGAGCTACAACCACCACCTCACCTACTTTGCGAAGTTTCTCTGCTACAGCCCAAAGACCAGGAGAGTCAATTCCATCATCATTGGTAACTAATATTTTCATAAGTGCTCGCTGGCTATCAAACTTCTGAGTAACTATCTCAGTAAAATAATTGTGCTTTGATTATCGGGCTATGTCAAGCTTGATAGTTGTTGCAACTAATGTAAAAATATGCTTCATATTGAGATGAACCCAACTGGTGAAAATAAAACCCTAATTCAGTGCGACTTTGACGGCACTGTTACCGAAAAGGATATCAGCTATTTGATATTAGACACCTTTGGCAACGGGGATTGGAAGAAACTAGTAGCTGACTACCGAGGGAACAAAATATCGGTGGACTACTTCAACAAGCAAGCATTCGCTATGGTGAGAGCTAGTAAGGAGGCTCTGACCGAATTTGTGAGAGGAAAAGCAAAGTTACGACCTGGGTTTAAGGAGTTAATCGATTACTGCCATCAAAGAGACTTCCGCTTGGTCATTGTAAGCAATGGTCTGGACTTCTATATCGATGTAATACTCAATGATGCTGGCATCAGAAACATTGAAGTATTCGCCGCACAAACTAAATTCTGCCCCGAAGGTATTAAAGTTCAATATATCGGCCCAGATGGCAATCAAGCAAACGATGGACTTAAAGAAATATATGCCAAATTGTTCCTGGCGGAAGGTTATCGCCTGATATGTCTGGGAAATGGTGTCTCCGATATTTATCCGGCACGGTTAGCTCACCACGTTTTTGCCCGGGACGACTTGCTTTCACATTGCACCAACGAAAATATTGCCTGCACACCATTCAACGACCTTAATGATGTGGTCGAAGATCTGCGGCTACTCACCCAATCTCATTCAAATGCCTGATAGTTACCTTTCCCTACGTTTGTGATATAATTCTACCTTCATTCATTAGATTTTTGAGGCTGGAAGAGGGATAATCAGTATCAGAGGCAAAACAAGGCTGCGGGAGACAGCACTTCTATTGATAGATATGCAAGATGGTGCGCTTCACAAAAAGGGAACTTGTTTGACAACAGGTACGCCAGAGGCGTAAATTTATATTTAACCTTGGAGGGATAGAAATCTACGCTATTATCGAAACCGGGAGCAAACAATATAAGGTAGCCCCTAACGAGAAGATAGAGGTTGAGCGTCTGAACATACCTGAGGGAGATACCGTTGACCTAGACAGTGTATTGTTTATTAACGATGATGGAAATGTAATTACCGGCAACCCTACTATCAAAGGTGCCAAGGTAAAAGCTACCTCCCTAGGTGAGTTTAAAGGGGACAAGGTTACAGTATTTAAGTATAAGCCGAAGGTTCGCTACCGGCGAAAAAGAGGACACCGGCAAATTTATACCAAATTATTAATAAATAAAATTATTAAACCGCGGGGGTACAAACATGGCACATAAGAAAGGCGGTGGTAGCACACGCTGTGGCCGCGACAGCCAATCAAAGCGTCTTGGCGTGAAGAAATTCGGAGGGGAGCAGGTTCGCGCCGGGAATATCCTGGTTCGGCAACGAGGCACCCGTATCTTACCAGGAAATAACGTCGGCATAGGCAGAGATTACACCCTGTTCGCTCTGATAGATGGCTTTGTAAAATATGAGCCAGCTAACAAATACAAAAAAAAGGTGAGCATCTCAAATGAAGGACAAGATACACCCCAAATATTATGATAATGCTAAAATAACCTGCCTTTGCGGCAATAGCTTTACCGTGGGCTCAACCAAGTCAGAGCTTAGAGTAGAGGTATGCAGCAAGTGCCATCCTTTCTACACCGGGGAACAAAGAATAGTGGATACTATGGGAAGGGTAGGGCGGTTCAAGAAAAGATATAGAATAAAAGATTGACATAGAGCACTTGTTTAACACCCTTAACAGAACTACTTAGTCTAAGTCTTGGTTCCCCAAAGGTCTGAAGTCCGTATCATTCCGTAAAAAACAAGTCCGATTGCCGGTATGGCAAACCGGACCCGTAGGCTCCGCCTGGACAAGAAGCGTATCACTGTCGCAGTCCTTGATAATGGACTTCATCCTGAGGAAATTGCCTGAAGTTTCCCCCTTATGCCATAATTCCTGCCGACTACGACTATAGAACCACACATCACCACTTTCTATCGTTCGAGCCAGCGATTCTCTATTCATATAACCCAACATCAATACCTCACCATTCCTGGCATCCTGGATGATAGCAGGAATTAAACCTTGAGAATCAAACTTCAACATGTACCTTCGCCCTCCTCTTTTCATCATTGCGAGCCAAAGGCATGCAATCCGTTAGAGATTGCTTCGGAATTACCGTGTCCCCCAATGACCTAGTGACGTTATAGCCTCCCTTAAGTCAATATCACCAGTGTACAGAGCTTTGCCAATAATTGCTCCTTCCACCCGAAGTTGCTTAAGCCTTTCCAAATGCTCCAGCTTGGAAATCCCCCCAGCAGCAATCACAGGAACATTTATTCCACTAACCAGCCTTCCTATCATATCAAAGTTAGGCTCAGTCAAAGTGCCATCCCTCCGTATATCAGTAAAAATAAATCGCTTCACTCCAATGTTTACCATGTCTTCACCCAACTGTAAAATGTCCATCACTGTATCCTCCCTCCAGCCATGGATGCAAATCTTGCCGTCTCGAGCATCAAGACTCACCACTATTGCTTCGCCAAATCGGCTGCACAGTTTCCTTACCATCTCGGCATTTTCTACCGCTGATGTGCTTAAAATAATACGTCTTACCCCCTTCCGCAGTAACTCTTCGACCATGCTCTCTTGTCTGATGCCACCACCAAATTGTATCGATAAACCGCTCTCCCTTACTATTTCTTCAACTGAATCTATGTTCTCTGGCTTGCCTGCAGCCGCTCCATCCAGATCAACTATATGAAGCCAGCGCGTGCCTTGAGAACCCCACTTCAAGGCTACTGCTAGCGGCTTTTCATCATAGATAACCTGTCGATGGTAATCACCCTGGTAGAGCCGAACGCACTTACCTTTCCTGATGTCAATAGCAGGAATTATTTCCACTTTTTCCTCATAGAGAGCTAAAATAAGGATTAGGTCGACAACTTTGTAGCATCAGATTATAACCCAACAAGCCCCTTTCCTGCCAACCTTGCACAACTTTGCACCGTGTTGCTTCTTCTTAGCTATTAATGCTATATATTTCTATGAAGAGGGCTACGAAAATGCAGGAGATAATTGAAGCACCTATACCAAGGAAAATACTGGTCGTAAATGTTACGCGGGGAATACCATACAGGAGGGCGGAGTGATCTGTACCATAGAGGCAGTGAAGATGGAGAATCCCACGATGTTACCGGTGAAGGGCTCGAGCAAAGAGGTATTAGTGTCATCGGGCACAATCATTAAGACTGGTAATAAGTTAGCTGTTATTGAATACTAAAAGGAGGTTTAATCTTGAGCGAAGTAATTAGAGGCACAACGGCACAAAACATTGCGGAGTATAGGCGTAAAAGAGAGCATATCTTGCAAATGGGAGGGCCTGAAGCTATTGAGGATCGCCACAAAAAGGGGCAAATGTCAGCACGGGAAAGAATAGAGTATTTCTTCGACCCTGGCACTTTTACCGAGATAGGATTATGGATTAAACATAGAACCACCGCTTTTGGAATGGATAAAAGAAAGGTGCCTGCTGAGGGAATTGTCACTGGATTTGGCAAAGTAAATGGAAGACATGTGGTTGCCGGCGCTGAGGATTATACTGCCATGATGGGAACCTTTGGTGAATACCATGGTAAGAAGCTGTCTTACGCCATTGATTTTGCTAAGAATAAAGGCTGGCCGTTTATAACCATGAATGACTCTGCAGGTGCCCGACTCCACGAAGGAATAGACACCCTAGAATCTTATGGCTGGACATTCAAATCTCAGATATTGGCTTCAGGAATAATCCCTCAAGTATCCCTACTAATGGGTCCTTGTCTCGGGGGACAAGCCTACCACCCGGTAATGATGGATTTTGTCATCCAAACAAGAAAAACTGGTTTTATGGGCATCGCCGGACCTGCTTTTGTAAAAACGCAGACTGGAGAGGAAATTAGCCTGGAGGAGCTCAGTGGCTGGAAGAATCATGCCATTAAATCGGGGCAGACACACATTGTAGCTGAAGATGATAAGGATTGTTTAGATAAATGCAAAGAGTTGTTATCTTTCTTCCCATCTAATAGCAAACAGAAGCCACCTCGAATAGAGACCAAGGACAGTCCTCAGAGAGAGATTCCCGAGTTCGATTCTATAATTCCTAATGAGCCAACAACACCATACAATATGTACGAGATAATCAAGGAGGTTGTGGATGAAGGGAAATTCGTGGAGATATTCAAGGATTATGCCGCAAATGCCATATGTGGCTTTGCCCATATGGATGGGCGTCCTGTGGGGATAGTATCCAACCAGCCCCTGGTAAAGGCTGGAGTCCTGGATATCAATGCCTGTGACAAATTGGCCAGATTCATAAGATTTTGTGACCTATTCAATATTCCCCTCATCTCGCTTACCGACTGTCCTGGCTATATGATAGGCTCTGAACAGGACTGGGCAGGCATACTAAGACATGGTGCTAAGCTACTCTATGCTTGGGCTGATGCCACTGTGCCTTTAGTTTCAGTCATGATAAGAAAATCCTACGCCGGTGCTCACTACGGGATGCTAGACAAATCTATTGGTGCTGATTTCGTCTTTGCCTGGCCGACTGCTCGGGTTACCATTGTTGGTGCTGATACTGCTGCCAGTGTCATATTTGCCAAAGAGATAAGGGAAGCAAAAAATCCCGATGAGGTAAGGGCAAAGAGGATAAAGGAATACTCTGAACTATACGAAAGTCCATATCCCGCCGCCGAGCGAGGCTACATTGATGACATAATTATGCCACATGATACCAGAAAGGTGGTAAACAAGGCGCTGGATATTTTGGAACACAAGGAAGTCGTCAGACCGTGGAGAAAATACTCTAATATAAATCTTTAAGGGGGAGACATGGATTTCAGTCTCAGCGAAGCGCAGAAGAAATTCAGACAAGAGGTACGAAGCTTTTTAGAACATGAAATAGGAGAAGGGCTCTGGGAGCCAAAGTGTGATGCCTGGGTACAGGAATATAACCCCGAGTTTACCAAAAGAGTGGCACAAAAAGGTTGGATTGGACTTACCTGGCCCAAGGAATATGGCGGGCAGGGACGCAGTCATATAGATCGACTTATCCTTACCGAGGAAATGCTAAGATATGGGGCACCAGCAGCTTGTCATTGGTTTCCTGACCGCCAGATAGGTAGTTCAATACTTAAATATGGTAGTGAGGACCAGAAAAGAGAATTCTTGCCGAAGATAATGAGAGGAGAAATGTATGTTGGGCTGGGGATGAGCGAAACGGAAGCTGGTTCAGATTTAGCTTCACTTAGAACAAGAGCTGTTGAGCAGGATGATTGTTTTGTGATTAATGGACAGAAGACATGGACCAGTGGTGGTCGGTTTATGAACTATGTTTCTTTATGGGCCAGAACAGATACGAATGCTCCCAAACATAGAGGCATAAGTGAGTTTATTATACCTATAGATCTCCCCGGAATTTCCCGCATTCCCATGATAGACATCACTGGCACAGAGGCATGGAATGATGTTTTCTTTGATAATGTTCGGGGCCCCAAGAAATACATGATAGGGGAGAAAAACAAAGGTTTTTATCAAGTCGTGGAGCAGCTTGCCTACGAGAGAAGCGGTATGGAAAGGCTGATGGGCAACTATCCTCTATTTGACGCCCTCATCAAATTTGTTAATGAGACAAAATACAATGGGAAAGCTCTAGCACAGGATGCAGTAATCCGTCGTAAGCTAGCAGAACTACAGGTTGAATTTGAAGTGGGGAGGCTCCTTATATATAAAGTTTTTATTACTATGGATGCAGGGCGAGTACCTACTGTAGAAGCTGCTATGGCCAAAGCCTACGCCACTGCTTTTGAGCAACGGTTGGCTAATATTGCCATGGAAATATTAGGCCCTTACGGATTACTGTGGGCTGGCTCTAAATATACCTCCTTTGGAAGCATAGCAGCTCACTCATACTTAGGTTCTAAGGGCTATAGCCTTCAGGCAGGTAGCACAGAAATCTTGAAGAATATCATAGCTACCAGGGGATTAGGACTACCTGTAAGCTAATAGTAAAGGTTTAGTTGATAGGAGGGTAAAGTGGATTTATCGCTTTCTGAAGAGCAGGAGATGTTAAAAAAGGCAACACGTGACTTCGTCAGTGAAAAGTGCCCTAAGAGCTTCGTTAAACAAATGGAGCAGGATGAGAAAGGCTACTCACCAGAGCTATGGAAAGAAATGGCTAGCCTGGGCTGGTTGGGGCTGGTATTTCCAGAAAAATATGGCGGCGGTGGCATGAGCTTTCTTGATCTTTCAATGTTACTGGAAGAGATGGGATATGCTTGTTTGCCAGCGCCTTTCCTTGCTACCGTTGTTCTTGGTGGTTTGCCTATCATGGATATTGGCAGTGAGGAACAGAAAGAGCAATATCTGCCTAAGATAGCCAGTGGCAAGCTAATCTTGAGCTTAGCTTTGATTGAACCGGCGATGGAATATGGGCCTGGAGCAATTGCGGTTGAAGCTAATCCCGATGGAGATTCTTATGTTATCAGTGGAACCAAATTATTCGTTCCTTATGCTAACTGTTGCGATTATTTATTATGTATGACCAGGACCAGCAAACAGGAAGAGGGAATTACCATATTCATAGTGGACACCAAAAGCCCCGGGACAAAGTGTACGGTTTTAAACACCATGGCTCATGATAAGCTTTGCGAAGTAGTTTTCGACCATATACGAGTGCCAAAGGAAGCCATTTTGGGGCAATTAGACCAAGGCTGGCCTGAAGTGCAAAAGATAGTGGAAAGAGGTGACGTAGCAAAATGTTGTGAGTTAGTTGGCAATTTCCAGTGGACTTTAGAAGATACTATTGCTTACGCTAAGGAGAGACAGCAATTCGGTCGTCCTATCGGCAGCTTTCAGGCCTTGCAGCACTATTGTGCTGACATATACACCTATGTGGAAGGAGCAAAGCTCAGCGCCTACCAGGCAGCCTGGATGCTAAGCGAAGGGCTTCCCTGTACCAAGGAAATTGCAGTAACTAAATTATGGATAAGTGAAGTTTCATCGCGCATTTTCAATCTGGCACACCAAATTCACGGAGCTATGGGACTCACCATAGAACATGACTTGCACTTTTACACCACGCGAGCCAAATCTGTTGAGTTCAGTTACGGCAAGGACAATTACTACCGAGAGGCGACAGCTAAGGAGATGGGCTTAGCTTAGCAAGTTTTGTTCGTAACCTAACTACCAGTGCACACTTATCTTAATGGCTACTTGACATAGAAGCTGTCTATCCAGTCTGGTCTTGAGGGTTGTTGACCTTGTTCCAGCATCTCATTCCACCGCTCATCGGTCAACCTATCACTCATAGGTTGCTTGAATTCATAATAACTGAGGGTAGATCCAGCACCAAGGATGATGCTGCCTTCGGGAACTTTATAGGCAACCAGAGCAAGGTCAACATAGCCTAACCCTTCCTCCAGAACCTGCCCCGAGTTAACATCAGTATGAACATCAGCGACAAGCGTGGTTTCTTTGCCTTTCGCTTCCACTCCAGCAATTATAGAATCGAGTTCCTCGCCAAAATTCCTGATGAACTCATAATCGTCTTCACTGAGCTCCTTGCCCTCCAGTTCATCCCGGGAAATGGTAATCAGCTTACCCAAGATGTTTTCCAAACTCTCCAGCCTTGATTCTTCCTCATCGCTCAAAGCACCAAGTTTATCCAGCCCCTCTCTCGTCATCACGGTAAGTGAAAGCATGCGATTATAGAATTCAGGGACTGGCTCCACATAGCCCACCACCGGCTGCGGTTGTGGTGGCATCGCTGTTGCTGCTGGAGTATAGCTCTGCTTGGCATAAAGGATGGTGTCGTGCCGAAGTTCAGTCCAGGATGCCAGAGCGGTTTGCAATTCTTTATCCTGCCATGCTTCGGTCCGCATAAATGCAGGATAGCCTTGACCAAAATCTTCAAGCAAAGGCTTCAAGGAATAAAGCCAGCTCCAGTAAAGATTGCGGTTCCAATCTTCTTCACTGAAGGCGGCAAATTCCTCTCTGAGCTCATTTAGTTGCTTGTCATAGCTGGTATTTTCTCCCTGATATTCGGTATCACCTTCAGCATCCAATATCTCATAAGCTCGCTCTGAGCCGAGAACTGCCATGACATCCAATCCTCTGGGGAAACACCTGCTGGGACCAATAGCAGTCATCCCCATGGTAAACGGCTCATCATCACCAACATACATACCCACAGCAGGAAAGACTAAATTCTGGAACATATAGGAGTCAGGGACAAATCTCTGCCCCATAAATCTCATCCCCTTGGTACTTGCCAAACATTCGTAAAGTTTCTCCTTGGTCACCGGGGGATAAATAACACAAACGCCGGAGCCACCATAGATTTGAGGATTTCTCATTTGAGCTAACTCAGCCTTCAGATTGAGTAAAATTTCATCGTCAGCAAGCTGGTTAACATCGAAATCGGTGCCCAAGACTTCTTCCATGGCATCAAGATATTCATAGGGAGTAAGGTCATCAGCGGTGCCTACAAAGAACGAGGTAACCGAGTAAATCCGGTCCCACACATCCCAGCAACTGGTGAGATTGCTTTGCTGTGCTTGCAATGACACACTGGGCAATTCGGCTGAGATAAGCGATGCCTGAATTGTAGCTACACGAGCATCTTCCTCAGTTATCAAAGCATCATCCCCTCCCTTGAGCAGGAAGGCCATCCTGCCATACCACATCATTGTCTTGAAGTATCTCTTTAACGCCTCGCTTCTGGTGTAATGTCCCCGGGGAACATACTGGGAATAGTCCTCGCAATAACAACCGGGAAGGTCACATTGACAATCATCCTGGGAATTAAATATGGCACTGGGCTTAAAGCCTTGGTGAGCCTCGATGTTCTCAATTTCCTCATTGACCTCATCAACCACATAAGAAGGAACAGTAAAATCAACCTTCTTCAACGGTTTGAATTCCTTGGGTTCCTCCCAGGGATGCTCTTCATTCCATTGCTCGATTTCCTGCTTTACTGCTTCCTCATCATAGCCTTCGGTTAGTGTTTGCAACAGACTTAAGGCAACGGCGAAATAGGCAACATTTCTCCTCGCAGCCTCCTTCAGATCGGCATCGTCGAAGGATTGATAATCCTGCATTGACCTATCCATCATCGCCAGGCTCATATCGATAAGCTCGTCAAATAACTCCTCTTCCTCCAATCGCTTTAATATCTCATTGAACTGGATGTGGTATAGATGGAGTAAGGTATCAGAGGTAACAAAAATGGGTATTCCCCGTTCCTTCAATGTCTTGTAAGGCTGGACAACGTCATCTCCATGCCACGGAATAACCACAAAGCCATTTTCCTGCAAAAGCTGTTTTTGACTTTCGGTTAGATAGAAAGTGGCTTCCACCTCCCCAAAATTTGTCACTTCATTTAAATCTAATGGCAGTAAGTAGTCAGGGGCACTAGGAGATATAGAGAGTTGCTCAAGCTCATAACAATCCACCATGGTAAATTTAGGATTTAATACCTCACCTCCGGCTACTGAAGGTATAGTAAACTGCGAGGGTGTGACCCCACATGCACATCCACTAACAACGATAATCGTTACAAGCAATAAGCTACTAAATATCCTGACTATTTCACCTTTCATAGCTATCCTTCCTTTTCTTCCAGCATAATATCGCCCAGCTAACACAAATACTCCAACGCAAGTGTCTCACTTGTCCCCTTTTCATTTTAGGTGAAACGGACAAACAGGGCAAAAATTCAGACCTTGTAACTCAAAATATCCTCTAATTTTTTAGCCTGTTCCACTCGATAATGACCAACTCTGGTGCGGCGAACTTCCACCACAATAGCACCAACGGCTAACTTCGTCCCAATATCATGAACCAGGCTTCTAACATAAAACCCGGAAGAAACATCGCAGGCAAAAGTGAAATACGGAAATTGGAACTCCTCAAGCTTGAAGGAATAAATGCTAACCTTCTTAGGCGGCACCTGCACGCTAACGCCTTTCCTAGCCAGTTCATAAGCTTTATGCCCTGCTAACTTCTTAGCAGAAAATGGAGGAGGCACTTGCCAGATTTCACCACGAAATCCCTTCAGAACTTCCTGTAACTCATCCTTCGTTACCGTGGCATCGCTTTGCTGCAGAATTTTCCCATCGCAATCAAAGGTGTCAGTTCGCACACCCAACCTGGCTTTCACCTCATAACTCTTATCCAGCGTTAAGAATGAGGAGGCTTCCTTAGTGCGCCTGCCCATGAGAACAATCAAGAGCCCTGTGGCTATAGGGTCTAGCGTACCTGTATGGCCAGCCTTTACCTTCAACTCCTTCCTTATTAACTCCACCACGCGGGACGAAGTAAGCCCTTTAGGCTTATCCACAAGCAAGATGTCATCCATTGCAATTAATATTTTAGTATAACCCAAAACAAAGTTCACTTTCAGTTTACGCGAAATAACCGCACAAACACGCCAAATTGCCGGCAAGGTAGCCTTAACAATTAAGCAGTGGCTCCAATTTACGTGATGTAACTTGACGCAAACTAATAAAAAAGCTAGGCTATTACCTTAAATTTACGAAGGAGACTAATAGATTGAGATGTCGCGGTATTAGAGGTGCAATTACAGTGCCTGATAATGATAGAGAGGATATTATGACGGCAACGAAAAAATTGCTCAAAGAGATACTTCGGGCTAACGAAATTGAAATTGATGATATAGGGGCTATATTTTTTAGCACTACACCTGACTTAAATGCCGAATTCCCTGCAGCAGCAACAAGAGAGCTGGGATGGCCACAGCACATTGCCCTGCTTTGCGCACATGAGATGAACGTTCCTGGTGCCTTACCTCATTGCCTGAGAATTCTGATGTTGGTAAACACCGAAAAGAAGGCTAAAGAAATCGCCCATATCTACTTAGGGGAAGCCAAAAAATTAAAGGAAGACAAACTAGCGGCAGCTGGAGGCAGGGCATGATCGTAGTGATGAAAGGCGACTGCAAAAAAGAAGAAATTAACACTGTTGTTCGCCGCATCGAAGAATATGGGCTGCAAGCGCACGTTTCTCAAGGTGTGGAGCATACCGTAGTTGGCATACTGGGACAAATCTTTCCCGAACTTCAGGACAGGATGGAATTGCTTCCCGGCGTAGAACAAGTTATCCCTATTAGCAAACCCTACAAACTTGCCAGCCGAGAGTTTCACCCCCAAAATACTACAGTGCAGATAAATGATATCACCATTGGTGGTGATGAAATAGTGGTTATAGCTGGTCCCTGTGCCGTAGAAACTGAAGAACAACTGCTGACCACTGCCCTGGCAGTCAAGGCAAGTGGCGCCAATATATTACGTGGAGGCGCCTTCAAGCCAAGCACCTCCCCCTATCAATTCCGTGGCCTGGGTAAAGAAGGACTCAAATTACTAGCGAAAGCCCGTGAGGAAACGGGAATGCCTGTAATTACCGAGGTAATGAGTTCGACTGATGTTGAACTGGTAGCTGGTTACGCTGATATACTGCAAATTGGAGCACGAAACATGCAGAACTTCATCCTGCTCGATGAGGTAGGGAAAATAAAGAAGCCAGTGATGCTTAAGAGAGGCTTATCAGCTACTATTCAGGAGTGGCTATTAGCTGCGGAATATATCCTCTCTCAAGGGAATGAACGGGTTATCCTTTGTGAGCGAGGCGTGAGAACCTTCGAGACTTACACCCGTAATACTATGGATGTCAGTGCTATACCGGCTATTAAGAAAGTCAGCCACCTGCCAATCATTGCTGACCCGAGCCATGCTACAGGAAAGTGGCATCTGGTAACACCGGTATCACTTGCTGCTATAGCCGCTGGAGCTGATGGGCTTATGATAGAAGTCCATCCTAATCCCGATTTGGCACTTAAGGATGGCGCACAATCGCTCACCTTCGATAATTTTGGCAAACTCATGTCTCAATTAACACAGATAGCTCAGGCAACAGGCAGAAACTTAGCCGCCAGTGGCGTAAAGGCAAATCCCTGAAGCTTTTTATGACCATCGAACAAGAATTAGCAAACGTGGTCCCCCATGAGGAAACAGTCCTCACCATTGGTGTTTTCGACGGCGTGCATGAAGGACACCGCTATCTAATTGAAAAGCTAATTCACCAAGCTCAAGAAAGAAATTTGATTAGCGGAGTAGTTACTTTTCACCCCCATCCCCAATCAGCACTGGATCCCCAGAATCAATTGCCTTACTTGATGAGTTTAGACGATAGAGTTGAGGAAATCCGCCATCTTGGTGTAGATTTGATTGCTTTACTATCCTTCACCCCGCAGGTAGCAAGACTTTCTGCGAGACAATTTGTTACCCTGCTTAGAAAATATCTCAAAATGCAGGGGCTGGTAATCGGGGACGATTTCGCCCTTGGAAGAGGACGCCAAGGAAATGCCGAAAAACTTGCTGCACTGGGGAAGGAAATGCGGTTTTTTGTACACATCGTGTCACCGTTCACAATCGATGGCGAAACAGTAAGCAGCACTCTTATACGTCAAACGCTTACTCAAGGAAATATGGAAAAGGTGAGGAAGTTAATGAGGCATCCCTTCAGCATCAGCGGCAAAGTCATCACTGGCGATAAGCGGGGACATGCCTTGGAATTCCCCACTGCGAACCTTGACATAGATTCACAGCAGGTACTGCCGGGCAACGGAGTCTACGCATCAATCGCCCACGCAGATGGTCAACAATTCGCCTCAGCAACAAATATAGGCATTCGTCCCACTTTCGGACAAGGTCGAAAAACTGTGGAGACTTATCTGATAGACTATCATAGGGAACTATACGACAAGGAACTCAAGATAGAATTCATCCGCAAAATAAGGGATGAGCAGCGGTTCACTTCTCCCCAGGAGCTGAAGTTTCAGATTGAAAAAGATGTTGAACAAGCAAGAAAAATCGCGGGTAACGAAATGAAATGACGGATTCCAAATTTGAGTCATTGCTAACACGCGGTGTGGCTGAAGTCGCTATTGAACAGGAGCTCATAAAGCTACTGGAATCAGGGAAACGCTTGAGGCTTAAACAAGGGTTTGACCCCAGTACTCCCGATATCCACCTCGGACATGTAGTTGGATTGAGGAAATTACGCCAATTCCAGGAACTGGGGCACACAATTATTCTGATAGTGGGCGACTGGACAGCACGGATTGGAGACCCCAGTGGACAGGTAGCTACCCGCCCTATGCTTTCGCAGAAGGAAATAGAGGCTAATACCCAGACCTATATGAAACAGTTCTTCAAAGTAGTAGATAAAGCTAAAACGAAAGTGAAATGGCAAAGTGAGTGGTACGATAAATTTGGTCTGCATGAGGTGATTAAGCTTACCAGTAAATTCACCATGGCCCAGCTTATGGCGAGAGAAGACTTCAACAAAAGGTTTAGTACAGGGAATCCTATTTCTCTGGCTGAAATGCTCTACCCCTTGCTCCAGGCTTATGATTCAGTGGTTATTCAAGCTGATGTTGAATTTGGCGGCACTGACCAGAAGTTCAACTGCCTGTTGGGTCGAGAACTACAGCAGATGAGCGGACAGCCCCCCCAGCAAGTCCTCCTCGTGCCACTCCTGGTTGGAACCGATGGCAAACTAAAGATGAGCAAAACCTTCGGTAATCATATAGGTATCGACGAGTCCCCCCAGGAAATGTACGGCAAAGTAATGTCAATTCCTGACCACCTTATTATCGATTATTTCCAGTTAGCAACTGATGTCCCTGATGAGGAAATCACTGGTTTTAGGGAGCAGCTGGGCTCCCATTCCACTAACCCGATGATGCTCAAGAAACGATTGGCATATGAGATTGCAGCTCAATTCCACGGCGCTAAATCTGCCAAAGAGGCGGAAAGATATTTTTCCATGGTATTTCAACAAAGAAAGCTGCCGGAGGAAATTCCGGAATACACTTTCACCGCTAGCCATGCTGAAGATGAGATTTATCGTATTGACATTGCCTCTACCTTAGTTAAAGAAGGAATAGTTAAGAGCAACAGTGAGTTGAAGCGCCTTCTTGCACAAGGAGCAATCGAGCTGGACGGCAATAAAATAAGCAGCAATATCATCGATGCCCACAACGGCAGCGTTCTGAAGGTGGGAAAACGCGACTTTGTCAGGATAGCGATTGAATTATCTTTGGGAGGTTTGTAACATGCAGCTACGTATACCAGGACCTACACCATGCCCGCCAGAAGTTCTTCAAGCAATGAACCGTCAGATGATAAATCATCGTGGCAGGGAATTTGACCAGCTTCTCCAATCACTAACGGTAAGGTTGAAACAGATATTTCAGACTAAACAAGATGTTCTTGTACTCAGCTGCGCTGGAACAGGTGGGCTGGAAGCAGCTATCGTCAATACACTGTCTCCAGGCGATGATATACTGGCTTGCTCCTGTGGTGTATTTGGTGACCGCTTTGCTGATATCGCTGAGCAATATGGCGGCAAAGTAAATCGCCTCAACTTTGAATGGGGAACCACGGCAGACCCGGAAGCAATACGCCAGGCTTTAAAGTCAAATGCCAATATCAAGGCAGTTATGGTTACCCATAACGAGACTTCCACCGGCGTAACCAACGACCTGGCCAGCATAAGCTCAGTGGTCAAGGAATTTGACAAGCTGTTTCTCGTTGATGCTGTAAGCAGCCTTGGGTGCATCGACTTACCCACAGACGACTGGCATTGTGATGTGGTAGTAACCGCTTCCCAAAAAGGATGGATGGTTCCCCCTGGCCTGGTAATGATTAGCGTAAGTGAAAAAGCATGGGAAGCTTGCTCACAGGCTAGAATGCCACGGTTTTACCTCGACTTCACCAAAGCCAATGACTACTTACAAAAGGGACAGACGCCCTGGACCCCAGCCATTTCTATTTGCTTTGCTCTGGATGCTAGCCTGGATTTGATGCTGAATGAAGGATTACAAAATGTATTTGCCCGGCACAAGAGAGTAGGCCAGATGACTAGAAATGGCATAAAATCCCTGGGATTATCTCTTCTCCCTGATGAAAGTTGCGCCTCTAATACAGTTACTGCAGTCAATGCCTCAGACAAGCTTGATGTGCCTAAACTCGTCCAAATCCTCAGAGAGGAATATGATGTAGTCATCGCTGGAGGTCAACGCAAGTTATCGGGCAAAATCTTTCGCATTGGTCACATGGGGCTGGTCACCGAAGATGATATTAGAATAACATTGGAAGCAATAGAAAAAGCTTTGCCGAAAGTGAGGTATTAACTTAGATGAAAGTCTTAGTCGCAGACCCCATTGCTGAAGAAGGAATAAAATTTCTCGCTGAGCATGCTCAAGTTGATGTCAAGCTCAAATTAAAGCCTGATGAGCTTAAAGCGATAATCAACGATTATAGTGCACTCATTGTCCGTAGCGAGACGAAGGTATCCGCGCAGATAATTGAATCCGGGAAGAATCTAAGAGTCATTGGTCGTGCAGGGATAGGGGTGGATAACATCGATGTTGCTGCCGCTACCAGAAAAGGCATAGTGGTAGTGAATGCTCCTACAGGCAATACCGTGTCTGCCGCTGAGCATACCATCGCTCTCATCCTCGCCTTAGCACGGAACATACCCAAGGCTAATGCTCAACTGAAGTCGGGGCTATGGCAGCGAAGCAAGCTAATGGGCACCGAGATCAGAAACAAGACTCTGGGAATTATTGGCCTGGGGAATGTTGGCTCCGAGGTAGCCAAACGAGCTCAAGGATTTGAAATGCGGGTTATTGCTTATGACCCTTTCGTCTCAGCACACTATGCCAAAACTAGAAAGATTGACCTTGTTCCGTTAGAGGAGTTATTTCAGGAAGCTGACTTTATTACCCTTCATACGCCATTGACTCAAGCTACCAGGAACCTAATCGGCGCTGAAGAAATTGAAAAAATGAAACCCACAACTTATATTATTAATTCCGCTCGGGGTGGTTTGATCGATGAAGAAGCATTGTTCAAAGCGATTGAAGAAGGTAAGCTAGCCGGGGCTGCCTTTGATGTCTTCAGCACCGAGCCAGCAACGGATAGCATCCTTTTTGAAAGCGACAAAATAATTGTCACCCCGCATCTTGGTGCCTCAACCGTTGAAGCACAAGCAAATGTCGCTAAAGATGTTGCTGACCAGGTTTTAACAGTCCTTCGCGGAGAATTCAGCAAGTATGCCCTCAATATGCCTTACATCTCCCCGGAATTACTGCCACTGCTAGAAGGAGCCACGTTAATTGGCAGCTTTGCCAGCCAATTAATGGAGGGATCAATTTCTGATATTCATATCAAGTACAGCGGTGGGATAGCCAATTATGATTTAAGCCCGGTAACGGTATCCATTGTCAGTGGATTGCTCCGACAGATGACTGACGAAAAAATAAATTTGGTTAACGCTAATTTTTTCGCCGCCCAGCGTGGTTTGAAACTTGCTGAAGAAAAAGAGTTAACCTGTGCCAACTATCCTAACCTACTCACTCTAAAGGTTAATACGGATGCAGGCACTACTACCATATCAGGAACACTCAGAGATAGTGCAACCCACATTGTTCAAATTAATGACTTCTGGGTGGACATAATACCTGCGGAAGGCTACCTTCTACTTTGTGACCATCTTGATGCTCCCGGCCGTGTTGGTGCCATTGGAACCGTGTTGGGTAAAGCTGGCATCAATATCAGCGCAATGCACTCAAGCAGACAAAAAGCGGGGGGAAAACAGCTTACGCTTCTGGCTTTAGATGAACCACCGACTGGAGAGCAACGAAAGGAAATCCTGGCGTTGCCCGATGTTTATACTGCTAAACTGGTTAAAATATAATCACCAGAGAGGGTTGATAACTAACCCGGCAGGAACTTTGGGGTAAAAGTAAGTCGATTTCCTTGGCATTCTATCACCGGCATCAGCAATGGTCTTAACCACCTCTACTTTGGGTAACGAGGTGATAAAGGCTAATTGATAATCTCCTTCTATCACTCTTCGATAAGCTTCGTCAACATCGGCGGTATATTTAACATCATCTTTGCTAGAGTCAATGCCCAAAATTTCCTCCAGAATAAGGTGATTAAGAAGACTGACACTAAGTTCCCTATAAGCCTGGGAGCGAGCTGCAGGCATTGCTTTATCAATAGACACATCCGGGCGTGGTCTTAATATTATTAGTGAATCATCCTCCAATCCCAAAACTCCTAAAAGTGCGCCTTCCCCCTCAGCAGGTTTTAATTTATGGAAGATATTTTCAGCTAGATTGGCCTTGATATCTGCTAAAGGATTTGTCTCCACCGTAAACAAATCCTGGTTCGTTAGCCAGTGGATTAGTTTAGCTCTGGTATCAGGTGCTATGCCGCGTACCAGCCTGTGGACAGGCCAAACAACGAGTCCCGGGTCGGAGAACTCGACCAGGGACATCATTATATAATTAAAAGCTTCCTTCCCGGTTGGAGAAGAAAGCTGTTCTATCCTTTCCCGTTGATATGCTAACGCAGTCTCATAACGATGGTGACCATCAGCAACATAAATAGGTAAATCAGATAAAAGACCGCTGATTTGGCGTATTAGCTGAGACTCAGTTATCGCCCAAATGAGATGACGTTCACCAGAATCAATTAAGTCCACCGGCGGGTTATGCTGTGACACCGACGAAAATATCCCGGCGATCTCCTTGTCCTTGCCCTGGTATAGAGCAAGGATGGGACTGGGGGCAGTCTGGCAAGTTCGTAACATCTGAAGTCTATCCCGCTTCATTTTGGTAGATGTTTCTTCGTGAGGATATATGCCTTCACCCCACGGCGCCAGTTTAACCCGGGCTATTAGTTCACGCCGCCTCCTCCTTCCATCATAGCTAAAATAATGGTCATGGAGGTAAAAAGCAGGTGAGCCGTCAGCTTGAAGAACCCCTTCTCCAAGCCAGCTTTTCAAGGTCATCGCAGCATTGCCATACTTAGACCTACTCCTGGTACTACCTGCGGATGGCTGGGCAGGAAGTTCCAGGCTAATCACATTATAATCACTTTTCTGGTAATAAAGTTTCTGTTTTGCGGGACTAATCTCATCATATGGTGGACAAATGACTATTCCTAAATTGGAAACCTTTTCCTTTTTGTATTGTATGCCACAGAATGGACAAACTTCAGCCATCCAAGAATCACCTCCCGCTTTATCTAAAAGTGGTTATCCTGTTTATCACCAGAATCCTGAGCTAGTATTATGTAAAGAAATCAGGCTTGAGCAAGTAGCTCAGAAACTATCTCGCTTACCGCCTTGCCGTTAGCTTTACCTTTAAGCTGGGGCATAAGCTGCGACATGACTTTACCTTTGTCCATCTCCCCTCCCGCGCCAACCATATCAATTGCTTGCCGTGCTGCAGCTATAATTTCCTCACGACCCATTTGCTTGGGAAGATACTCCAAGACAATAGCCAAGCCTGACTCTTCCTGAGCTACAAGGTCACTGCGATTCCCTTGCTTGAAAGCCTCGATGCTTTCTCGCCGCTGTCTCACTTCTCCACTAAGGAGCTCAATGATTTTGTTATCATCGACAGGTTTTCGTTCAGCAATTTCAGCATACTTTATCCTGGATATGAGCAAGCGCAGTGCGGAGATTCGTACCTTATCCTGCTGCTTAACTGCTTGATACAGATCCTCCCTTATTTTCTCCCCCAGCGTCACCGCATTCCCCTTACGGTTTTTCGCCTCTTTGCCGCCTGTTTCCTCTTCCGCGCCTCGCTCGGTTTCACAAAAAACTTTCGACGACGAACCTCAGCTAAAATACGGCCTTGCTGCACCTGCCTGTTGAATCTGCGCAGCAAGCTCTCAAAACCCTCACCAGAGCCAAGCCTTACTTGAGCCATATCGTACCCATGCTAGCTTTACGGATGCTACATTGTATTAGTTACGAGCTACCCATGTCAAGGAATGAATGGCTTTTGTCACCCCTCCATCCTCACCCACAGTTTCTCCCCATCTGTGATAAACTCAATGGTTCCATTCTGGGAAGTTAAGTAGACGTTGTCTTCACCCAGCCTTCCTTTCAGCCTCTCCACCACCTCGGGGCTTGGATGCCCAAAAGTGTTGTTTGCTCCTACCGAGATTACTGCTATTTGAGGGTCAACTACAGCTAGAAACTGCGGCGTGGCGGATGTCTTGCTGCCATGATGGGCTACCTTAAGCACTGTACTCTTCAAATTAGCCCGCTGTTTAATAAGCTCAAATTCTCCGTCCCATCTGATATCTGCGGTAAGCAAGAAACTGATTTCACCCCAACTCAGTTTTAATACCACCCCGTTGTTGTCCACATCGGCGCTAGTCCCCTCAAAAAACTCATTGGGAGGATTGAGCACTTCCATCTTAATTCCGCTGCCTAAATCAATTTCCTGCCCCGCTTTAGCCACATCATGCTTGATTTCCTTTTCCTCAACTAGCTTAAGCCATTCTTGATAAACGCAGGAACTATAAGAAACACCGGGCTCGAGCACCTGCTTCACTTCATATCTTTGCAGCACTTCCACCAGTCCAGTAATGTGGTCAGCATGAGGCTGTGTGGATACCATCAGGTCCACTGTTCTATCCCAGAAAGGAAGCTTCCGGCCTAACTCCAAACTTATTGTCTGAGGGCTGGGACCACCATCAACAAGTATATTCTGATGATCGGGTGTTTGTATCAAGATGGCATCCCCTTGCCCCACATTGAGGAAGGTCACGTGCAGGTTATCATCCGGCGTGGTGAGAACTACAGCCCAGACCAGTATAGCCACTAATAAAAGAGGAGGAATGAGCCACTTTAGAAGCGAATGCCGGGAGAATTTAGCCATCACTGACTACCTCCCTCTTCCCTAGAAGCTAACCTGGAGAAGATATCGTTCAACTGCTTCCTATAATTAAGCCATGCCACAACTATTGCAAGTATGATGTAATATTCCCATACCAACCACACAGGGATAGTGGATACCTGGAAAGAAGAGAATGGCAAGGCATCAAAGCCCTCAACTACCAAAAGCAAATAGGTTAAGAATAACCAGGCGACCCAGCCTAAAATTTGAGATACAAATACGGCAAATAATCCCACAAAAGCAACCAATGCAGAGGCAACGATGATAGCTGGTAAAGCAGGCAGAGAAAGGAACGTGGCTGGAACACCGACCAGTGAAACAACGTTGAAATAGTAGGCTACAAGTGGCCAGACTGCGATAATAGCCGCTATGGTCACCGCAAAGCTATCCGCAAAAACATTACCGATAGCTATAGCTTTGTCCCTGTATTCAAATACCTTGGCAACGCCTTTCCTTCCCCAACTCTTAAGATAAGGATAGAACAAAATAAGCCCAAGCATTGCCGTGAAGCTAAGTTGGAAGGAGATGCTCCATAGAATTTGAGGCTGAATGCCCACCATCACTGCGGCAGCAAAAGCCAGCGCAGTAATAGCACTTCGCTGTCTTCCCAAATATTCAGCTAACAAGAATAAGCTGCCCATCATGGTAGCGCGAATTACCGGCGGATGCATTCCAGTAAGCAAGGCATAGATCCAGATAGCAATAAGGGTAAGCCAGATATATATGGAGCGCTGTTTTCCAAAAACCAAAATTAGAAAACTGAGGAGAATCCCAATAATGATAGTGATATGCAAGCCAGAAATAGCCAATATATGGGCAGTCCCTGACCTTGAGAAAGCTTGTGTCACAGAATAAGGTATGTTGCTCCTTATGCCAAGCAAGATACCCTGAGCTAACGAGCCTTGTGGCTCAGGTAGAGCTTTAGTCAGAGAATCAGAAAGCCTACCCCTGAAAGAATAAAGCCATTGCAAAGGTTCAAAACCTCTGCCTTCCTCCAGAATCTCTATCTTGGGGTAATAACAGATAGAGTAAATCCCCTGATGTTCCAGATAGCTTTTGTAGTCAAAATCTTCAAATGTGGGTGGTGTCTCTAATTCTCCGGTCACCCCGAGTATATCCCCGTAATGATACTCAGGATATCTTGATACACGCACCAGGACAGCACCCGAGACCTCCTTCCCTTCACCCTCCATGCTTATCTCCTTGGTTGAAATGGTTAACAGACAATATCTATCTCTAACATCGGGCTCCTCTGCCACCATCCCCTGGATTTCTACTGTCCCTTGCTCATTGTAGAAGCAAATAGAATGTTCATCTACCCGAGGTAAGCTTGATGGAAAATAAAGGATACCTCCAGTTAAGGCGAAAAGGCACAATCCTATCACTATTAAGCTCTGTCTTCTATTGGGGAAAAGAGGGATAAACAAAAACGGGGAAACACCGAGTAGGACAATTATCAAGGGCAAGCCAAGTTTTGAGCCTATAAGAATACCCGCTACCCAGGCACAGCTAATATAAAGCAGCCACATCAAAAAGTTTTGCTATCTGATACGGTGATATTGCCCTTTATCTTGTCAAATGTCCCCTGCCCGATGCCTTTGACCTGCAGCAAATCTTCAACCCGCTTGAACTCACCATTCTCATTGCGGTATTTCACGATATCATCAGCTCTAGTTTCACCTATCCCCGACAGGGCTTCAAGAAGCCACTCTTCTGCCCGGTTGATGTCTACCTTCTGTGAAGATTGTTCTTCCCCCTCTTCAGGAATATAAATAGCGATACGGTTAAGGTCGGCATCAGGTTCAAGGCCAACATCCGAAAGAAGGGCCTGTATTGTCTCGCCTTCCATAAGGGAATAGATACCGGGGTTAATGACCGCACCACCAATATAAACTTCGCCACCCTGCTGCGGAAGCGCACCTTGAGATAACACCAGCTCGATAGGCTGGCTTTTATTGCGATTGGTCAGCAGCATAACACCGCCGACCACCAGGGCAATAATCAAGAAAACTGTGATAAAGATGTAAAATCTATCTGCCTGGTTCATCTCAGCTAATCTCCTTTATGATTGAATTGCTTGTACTATTTCCTGATGGTAAGATTTTCATATGGCGAAAAATTCAGGAATATCAATCGTCAATCGCAAAGCTTATCACGACTACCTTATCGAGGAAAGAGTTGAGGCAGGCATTGTGCTTAAGGGCTCTGAAATCAAGTCAATAAGGGCAGGGAAGGTAAGCCTACAGGATGCCTATGCCAAACCGGAAAATGGAGAACTCTGGCTATTCAACAGCCACATCGCCTCGTATGATGCTGCTGGCTACAACACACATCAGCCAACCCGTCCCCGCAAGCTTTTGCTCCACAAAAAAGAGGTCGCCATACTCACAGGGAGGGTGAAGCAGCGAGGTTTGACTTTAGTCCCTCTTAAGCTGTATATTAAACATGGGATTGCCAAGATCGAGCTGGGTGTGGGCAAGGGAAAGAAGGTTTACGACAAGCGCGAAACCATTATGCGCCGTGATACAGACAGAGAAATAGAGCGTGCGCTAAAGCTTAGAAGGAGGTGAAAGGTGATTTGGCATATTTTGGCAATCATCTTTGGTGTTTTAGTAGCCATATCAGCGATTTGCCCAGCGCCATCTAGCGCCATCCTCCTAGGAGTGCTGGTGGTTATCTTTGCTTCCTTAGCTCTCAGGAGCTTTCAAAAGAGAGCTTAAGATTAAGCGTGGGGAGGTGATAGAAAAGGAAGTTTAAAACATGGGGGCGCGTGGGTTCGACATGGGAAGGCCTACAGAATCGCAAGCTGAGGTGCCATTAACCTCACAAAACAAATGGCAAAAAATAAATGCCGAACCTGTTGCAGCTTAATTAAAGCTACACATCCACCTCAACCTCTCCTCGAAGGTTGGGACTGGGTGTCAAAAAGTCGAGGTGCTCCAATCCCAACGTCGATACGGATTGGATAAGAAAATCGACTGGCTTGACTGGATTCGGTCAGCAGATGAAAGTTGAGCGAGACAAGTGGAGCTGACTAAGCTTGTAGGATATTCTGGCAACCTTTCTATGGACGGGGAGTTCGACCCTCCCCCGCCTCCACCAATGAAATTTAGAGGCGCTAGCCTTACACAGCTAGCGCTTCTTTCTTGAAAAATCGTTTCGGGACCGTAGAGTTCGGTTCCAAACCCGTCTCCCCGTCCAAATTGTTTTCTTGGTCTTTTTGCTTACGTTCCCTGCCTTATATTGACCGCCAGAGGAACATGTAATAAACTCAGTGTACCACCTAGTGGAAGATAGCAACCTTTACTATGAGTAGTAAATCACCCAAGGATTCAAAAGCATACAAAACTGCTGCTACACTTTTTTCAATTAGCGGGCTTCTCTTCATTATAGTAGGTGTAGTTGGCGGTAAAATAGGAATCTTTCTGCCAGTTGGAATTGCGTTAGTCATAATTAGCATTGTTATTTGGCAACATAGTAAAAAGCTTACCGACAATGAACGCAAGGACTCTTCCAAATAGCTATACTATTAACCTAGTGTCCTGATATACTAAGAATATAGAAACACCACCACCAAAGCCCCCCACCCTTTAAGTCTATTCAAAATCAATTTCGGGGCGATGGAGCCCAACCCTCCCCCACCTCCACCAACCAGTAGGAACAATGCTAGTGTTGTACCGCTAGCGTTTTCCTTCAAACCTTAATTACTCATCAGAGATCCAAGCCCTGGCTAGTAGACACGAGCTGATGAAAGGATATAATTAGCAATCTTCTGAATAGTTGCCCAATCTTGGTTTGTTGGCGTAAATCGCCTATCCACTTGCAATGTCCACCCTTGAAATTCTTTGGCATAACTGTGAACTGTCAAGTTGCCAATCCTTTTCGCTAGGTCTTTTACTGTTTCATCATTGGAAAGAACTTCGGCTAGTCCAGTATAATGGTCGTTTCCTTTCCAAGTCACATCGACTACTTTCCCGAACAATGGAAATGTCTTTTTTCTTATTGCCTTGATGTCAACCGCTTTGTGATTTGGGAGGGGTCTCTCATCCGGTATACAAAGAACGACCCACCATCGAGGAGGGCTGTATCTAGTCCTATCTTTTTTCAAGATATTTATCCATCTGACCAATCCTTCTGGTATGTCTATAATTCCCAAAGAACGTTGATACCATGAATTTTCTATTTTTTCTTCCACTCGGCCACGTTCAGCCAAGTCCGCTCTAATACCCAAGGAGTTAAGGTTCTGAGCTAATTTATCTCTTGATTTATCACGGAGCGTTTCTTTCATCTGTCAGAATCGTATCATAGCGTATTGGAAATAGTAGTTAAACCATTTTGTTTCCGTAGAACAAACATCGGGATGTTTGATTGTCTTGTACTATGACCAAACTTCGCGAAATGAGTCCGTAAGCATTCTGCCAGCGACTACAATTTAAAGGTTTGTTAACCACTTATTTTGGGGTGACTCCTCAAATTCGTGATTATCTGGATGATAAAAAGACCGAGCATGACGAGCCCCCATAGTAAAGAGGATTTCCACGGCATTACCACAAATCCGTAGTTCATCGCATAGTACAAAGCCAAATAAGGTAGTACCCATTTCCAATTTTGCTTCCAGTTCTCTCGAAAATTGATTTTCAAAACGTAATCAAACAGCCACTCTAGAGCTAAAAATGCCAAGAAAATCCCCAAGAAGATACTATATTGTACCCCTTTCTGCTCCTGGAAGACCAAGAAAATGCCATAAACGGCTGGAATCGCCAAGAGCAAATACACCCGCCCGATTCGCTGCAAGAGGTCTAATCTATTCTTTCGAATGAGAAAGATGAAAATCAAGAAGACACTATTCACAAGTCCAAGGACAAAGAAGAATGGTTCCAACATAGTAAGTTACTTCCTTCAATGGCTAGACCTCAACAAAAGACTGTGGTCTAGGCATCGGTTATTATACTTGACGACCACAGTGAATCTCAAGGCTGTGGCTGAATGAACATCGGGATGTTTGCATGGGCTTAGCTGTGAGAAGACCGTCTTCTTACTTGAAATAGATGTCATAAAATGAGTTTTTGTTGAACAATGAGGCAAGATAGTCATAATGCAGCGCTGAATTGGTTCCAAAGATTGACAAAACCTATTTGAGAACTACTGCCAAGGCCCCCCTTTGACGCAGAATCTCTAGGATTTTTACGATGCATTTGCGGGTTTTTGGGGCTGACAGAGTTGGGGATTCCCCCACCTCCACTAGAAAATTGACAACGTTAGTCCTTTACCGCTAGCTTTTTTTATTTAGAGATTTTGCAGATTGGACGAACCCTCGATCTCCACGCCTGTCCGGGTAAACTTCGTAAGATTTATTCAATAATGAGACAGCATGCAAAATTGTCACATTCAAGTACTGTGGTACGAGATAAAACAACAGATTGTTCAACGTAACTCAGCAATGAGTCTAAAAGTTGAATCCAATAGTAGGACTCAAAGACTTAACTCGGACTTTGCTTTGCTACGCTGGCGATTAACTTTATGAACCGAACCAATGCCCCAACTCCCAACCCAACTGCGATGATGATTAGAACAATGGTTACCACTACTGGCACAATATCAACGGCGGTGGCATTGGGTATTACACTGAAATCAAAGGGGAATATGGATACCAGATTCGCAACCACGACCACGCCGATTGCGGCGAGTATAATCTGAATAATCTCCCGCAGCCAGTATCTATCATAAATTATCATAACAATGTTAGCGGTTATGGATATGACTAATGCTGTAATTAGAATCGGAAGCCAGGTAAAGTAATCGCCGGTGAGCAATGATAGTCTGGTGACGCTCCCGTCTGGTTCGACATGGTACCAGGCAATATAGCGGTGGAAGAAGGAAAAGAATATAAGCAAAACTACACTCCAGAAGATTGCGGCGCTATAGCCAGCAATCCTGACTCGCTTTCCAAACTTCTCCATCTTTCCTGATATTGCCGGAGAGGGTACTTCTCGAGGCTCAGGTGGTTTTGGGGCCTCGTCTGGTCTTGGAGACTCAGCTGTCTTTTGTTCCTCACCTGTTTCAGGTTTTTCACCACGCCAGGTAACTGGCAGTATTCCTTCAGCCACATGACCTGCCACCGGAACCTTATACAGCTCACCTTGGTAAGCCTTGACCATCAGAAGTATCCACAGAATGAAGGCCAAGATGCCGATAGCGGCATAGAAGAAGCCGCCAAAGAAAGGTATCCAACTTAGAAGAGCACCAGCGACAGTCAGTGCACCAAAGGTGACTATCGACTGGAGAGCATGGAAGCGAACGAATTTGTTCTTTTGCTCAATTACAAGAAAGACAATGCCAGTAATCCAGCCACCCAGGTAACAAAGCAATCCAGCAATATTTGGCTCCAGTCCGGTTGTTGAACCACCCGTAGTCATCCACTGTTTCTGCTCAGCGTCAATCCGCGTCTTCTCCTCCTCGTAGATTTTATGTCTTTCTTCCGGTGATAATTGCATCACTACCTCCTTCTCCCTCAGTCCTGCCACAATTATAACACTCACGAAATTAAATAATCCTAACTGTGAGTTGTACAACTATCGTAAGGCCGGAATTAGTTGCTTTTCTGAAATAAAAGAGCAGGAATTGTGTGTAAATCTCACCAAGGTGGACGAACCCTCGATCTCCCCGTCCATTTGGGAGGATTCTATAAGACCTTTATGCTAATGGGACAAAATGCAAGATCGTTACATACAAATACTAAGGAATGAACGTAGGTATTCTCACTTTCTTAGTCTTGAAATTGCTAACAAAATTATACCTATTGCGAGAACTGCTATGGCTGGTGCAGGGCTTTCGCTGAGTTCACCGGATAAAAACATCCATATCGATATAGCAATACAGATGATGCCAATAACTAATTGTGCTTTTGTCATTTTTTGCCCTTCACTTCATAACACAGTTATTGTTTTTTTACTATAGCCATTCAAATAGCTTAGGCTATGATTTTTTCTCGAATAAGAGCTCTCGGTACATTGCAGTACTTATGGAAAGGCGTTTAGCGAATCTAGATTCAATACTAGTCTCCTTCGCCCAATGTGTTTGTCTAAATATTCTTCCCTTTTCAATCTGGCACTTAATAAGGAGTGGCAACCATGACAATCCTAGCTCTTTCTTCAAAACGCGTATGATAATGTTAATCTCACTAAGCTTCATGTTTGAAAATGCCCTTATATTCTGATTTACCTACGTCAGACTGAATTTCTTTGAATCCAGAATTTGTAAGTAGAGTTAAAATCTCTGATACAGGCATTCCATGCGATTCTTTGATTGGTTCTCTAATGAAGAGTTTCCCATTCCTATTGAGCAATGTGGCTAATCTATCAGAAATACCTTGCCTTTCCTCAGGGGCAATATCATGTATAACATGAAAAATAGATATGATATCAAAGGAGTGCTCAGGTATATCCAACTCCCTGATGTCTCCCTCTAGGCATTCTACGTTAGTATATCTTTTCAATCTGTACTTAGCTTTATCAATCCAGTAATTTGATACATCAACACAAGTTAGATGGCCACCGTCGTTTAGAAGCTTAGCTAAGCAGCATGCGCCAGTTCCTCCTCCACATCCGAAGTCAAGTATTTTCTCGTTACCACTCAGTTCAAAAGTCTTAAAATATGGATTGTATAATAAAGGGCCTCCAAGAACGCCCTTAAGTTTATCCTCCAAAACAAACAATAATGATGGATGTTCAAAATCTATTTGTTTGTACTCATAATTACTCATTTTGAAATATCCTCCGAATGGGTTATTGTCACACAAAATCTTAACTCAGGACAGGACACATTTCAATTTACAGGGTATTTAACATTTAGTCTTATAGAAGAATTGAAATCATAATGAGCTATATCGTTGGCGTAGAATGTGGAGAATCGATTTCGGTATGATGTAGTTGGGGACTCCCCCGCCTCCATCAATGAGTAGTAACACGCCTCAGCAGGTGTCCATTGAGGCATGGTTATTTGCATCAGCCTTGCTTAGTACAAGATTGGTCCAGTCACCGATTTGGTCATGTTATAACACCGGTTCTTTGGTTCGCCTAACCTCCGAAGGAAAGGAGTGCAGGTGAACCAAAGCACGCTCCCCAGATAGGTTACACTATCACCTCAGTCAACCATTCTATTTTTTACTCACTGTAGAGCCCCCTGATAGGTCAATATCACCCAGGGTAGGTTCACCAACATACAGGACCTTTGAGCCGCCACTAAGATTAACATCCAGGGTGCCATTTACATTGACGGTAGCTCTTCCGCCCCCGCTAAGGTTGACATCAGCGTTGTTTACAGAGAAGGCTTCCAGATCTAACTGGCTGCCGCCTGAGCTGTTAACATCCAGGTCATCTGCCGAGCCAGAAAGGACAACTTGACTGCCCCCAGATAGGTCAAATTCGGCATCAGCTGCCGCTATGTCGCCTTCTATCCTGCTGCCACCAGACAGTTCAACCCCGAAATCATGCGACGAGCTAAAACCAGTAATACTGGCTCTAGAGCCACCAGATAGATCTAATTTATATAGGTCGGGCATGGTGATTTTGGCTATCAGGGTTACCGAGCCGTATATGCGGCCAAGTTCCAGTCCTATCTCTAGCATTTCACCGGATTTGGTAACCTTGATGTATTCCTGCACATTGTCATCGGTCGTTATCTCTACGCTAAAGGTGCTTGACTTCGTTATTTCCACCTGGAAGCCATTATGTGCTTCAACCTCAGTAAAATCACTGAAATTGAATGTTTCACTTTCCAGGTTCCCAGAACCAATTATGCCACCTCCTATACAGCCCACTGACAATCCCAAGGTTAAAAGTATTACCACCAATGTTGTCACTATTGGTTTTTTCATAGATGCCTCCTTTCTCGGCTCTTTCTTGCCATATGGGAGACAGTCATTTACTTGGACAATCGAGTGCAGTATTTCCGGTAATAAATATTCAATATATAGTGCTGTGTATCAAAGGTCTCTAAGATTATTCTTCCTTGGATTTCTATTTTCTGACTCCCCAATATCTGGCAAGTATGCCACAACCTATCCAACAAGCAATAGCAATAATAACACCGATGACCACAGGATATACATGCGTCAGCGCCGGCACCAAAAGAACAATTAGACCCACCAAACCCAGCATACCAACCCAAGCCATCTTAGCATTCGTTGTCATGTTAATCACCTCCTTGAGCGGAATACCATATAGAGACTACACTGGCTCTGTCAAGAGGTCTGGCAAATCGCTACCCTTTCTAGCTTCAAAGCCAAATACACAGCCGTTACATGAAGCGGTCCAGAGAATGGGAGTCTATAGCTATGGTAGAACGTTACACTAAGTCGGTGAAGTTTGAGGCTTTATCGGAGGCTTAATGTGGGCTAAACCCCAAAAACCAAGAAAAGACATTGACAAACGAGAGGCTATTGGCCATGCTACCCTGTGAAAACACATTCAATTAACCATGCCAGGCAAAGAGTAAGGAGGTGTGCATGTCAAAACATGTTCTTAGAGGATTAGCTGTCATTCTAACGTTCGTGATAATGATGATGTTGACCGCGGCGCCAGTTTTGGCATTTGATGCCCGCAGCGAAGAGACGGTCACCGTCGGCAGTGGAGAGGTAGTCGATGACGACTTATATGTCGGGGCCTCCACCATTATTATTGACGGTATGGTTAACGGCGAACTCTGGGCTGCCGGCTATACGATTACCGTCAATGGCGCAGTTAATGGCAGTGCTATGGTTGCTGGCAACATGATCAGCATCAGTGGTGATGTTGGCCATGCTGTGCGAGCAGCAGGGCAAACTATTAGTATCAGTGGCAACGTCAACGGTGACTTGATAGTATTTGGCAGCGCGGTGAATGTGGCTAGCACAGCCACGGTCAAGGGTGACCTTTTTGTTGGTGCCGCGAACGTGCGTATTGACGGACTTATAGAGGGCGATATCAAAGGTGGCGGAAGCAAGGTCACTATAGGCAATGGAGTGAAGGGAAATGTTGAACTTGAAGTTGATAGCCTGACCATACTGTCTACAGCCAACATCGAAGGCGACCTAACCTATACCAGCGAGGAGGAAGCTGACATTCAATCAGGCGCGCAGATTGGCGGCGCAACCACCCACAACCTGCCCCCGGTACCGGTAAAGGAAGAGCCAGCCAAAGCTTTTCCTCCCCTCGGTATAGTAAGCAAGGTGATAAGGTTCCTGATGGCTCTGGTGACTGGTTTGGTTATCATCCTGATTGCGCAGAGACGGCTGACCTCTATCGCCGACGCTATAGGCACTAGCCCCGGGGCAAGCGCTGGCTGGGGAGCTCTCATCGTGTTTGTCGCCCCTATTGCTGCCTTTTTAGTGTGCTTCACCATTATAGGCATACCTGTGGGATTGATTGCCCTGGCTCTCTGGGGAATAGGTCTTTACCTTGCCCAAATTCCCGTGGGCTTGTTTATCGGAAGGTGGATTATTGGTCGTTTTAGAGCTGTGGAAGGCAAAGCTATCATGGTTGGAGCCTTAGCTTTAGGACTTGTCATCCTTAAACTCTTAGAGCTACTCTTAGGGCTAATTCCACTCCCTGGCCTAGGCTTCTTCATTGGGCTGGCTGTTGTTGGCGTCTTTGGTCTCGGGGCGGTGGTGGTATCAGAAAGGAAGCGGCGAGCCGAGGCATAGAAATACCAGCACAAGAAATGCTAGCTCTAACGAAGATGAATTGAAATACCACAAACTTGATGTTTAGTAGACCAGTCACGCTGGAATATGCAGGAAAAGTTGTTAACGTGCTCAAGTATTTGGAACGAGCTGGACCAACTGTCGCAGATTTCCGCTTCTATATATAGCGTCGCGGCGTATCTCTGTCATCGAGGCGGTATGATATTCACAGCAAGGGCTTTCCTTTAACACAGACTTTGGAAGATTATTTCGGTAGGATGGAGTTCGAATCCAATCCCCGCTACCAATAAAATTCAAGGGCACAGGTCCATAATCTGTGCCTTTTTGCTTGCTTTCGACTTTAGTGGTAGAACCTTCATCGATATTAATGTATCCTGCTTAAATGAAATGAACGAGGAATTAATCGCTCCGTGCGGAATGAACTGCAGGATATGCAGCGGATACCTTGCTTTCAAACATGATGTAAGAATCAAGGGAATCAGAATGCCTTACTGTGCCGGCTGCAGGCCAAGAGATAAGAACTGCGCCTTCCTCAAAAAGAGATGCGATTTGCTCGCTAATCGCAAGGTTGAATACTGTTACCAATGCGATGATTTTCCCTGCCAAAGGCTCAGCCATATCGATGAACGCTACAGAAGACAGTACAGGATGAGTATGATCGAGAACCTCGAATTCATCAAGAAGAATGGCATCAAGCAATTCCTTGAAAAGGAAGAGACCAGATGGAAATGCCCCAGGTGCGGTGGGATAATATCTTGCCACAATGGCATCTGCTTTGACTGTGGATTGGATGAATTAAGAAACAAGAAAAAATTATATAGATGGGAAGATTAATCGGATTTAGCTTTTGGGTGTATTATGGAAAAAGACATAATAGTCATAGATATTGACAATAAGAATATCTCTCAATATAGTCCCGGACCTACGTGTTTTCTTAATCCAAAACACGAAGGGGCTCAAAAAAAACTTGAGTGGTTGATAAAACGTTTTTCCGAAGGACTGAAAATAAAACTACTTTATTCTGAACGAGATAAGAAAGTAGCAGGATTTATTGAGTATATTCCCGGGGAGAATGCATGGAGGTCCGTTGATGCAAAGGGGTATATGTTCATACACTGCATATGGGCATATCCCAATAAGTACAAAAATAAGGGATATGCCTCACTCTTGATTAAAGACTGCATTGAAGACGCAAAAACCCAGGGGAAAATCGGTGTTGCTGTGATTACAAGTGAAGGTTCGTTTATGGCAGGCAAAGACGTTTTCTTAAAAAATGGATTCAAGTCTGTAGCGAGTGCTGAACCTTCCTTTGAATTAATGGTTAGAACCTTGAAGAAGGGACCATTGCCAAAATTCATGGATTGGGAAAAACAAGTGAGCACGTATAAAGGACTCAATATTGTTTATGCAAATCAATGTCCTTGGGTTGCCAGATCAATTGAAGTTCTCGCAGAAACCGCAAAGAAAAAAGGCCTGAAATTAAAAGTAACTGAACTAAAAACTGCTCAGCAAGCCCAAAATTCTCCTTCAGTGTATGCAGTTTTCAACTTAGTGTATAACAGTAAACTTTTAGCAGACCATTATATTTCCAATACAAGATTCCTTAATATTATCAACAAGGAGATAAAATAATAATTTAAAGGAGGTGATAAAACGCCTACAATTGTTCATTTCGACATAGCTGCAGACGATCCGGAGAGAGCAAAGAAGTTTTATGAAGAATTGTTTAATTGGAAAATTGAACTATTACCCGGGCCGATTAACTACTACCTGATTGAAACAACTGATTTGAATGGCAAGAAAGGCATTGGAGGAGGTATGGCAACCAGAGAGAAACCCGAACAGAAGATTACAAATTTTATCGGTGTCAATTCTATGGATGATTACATTGCCAAAGTTGAAAAACTTGGTGGGAAAGTGATTGAACCTAAGGCTGCTATACCAGGCTGGGGCTATCTTGCAGTCTGTTTAGATACAGAAGATAATCTCTTTGGCCTCTGGGAAGAAAATAAAGACATAAAGTGAGAGTGGGCTTCGGAGTTCTGCAGATTTGCTTCGGCAAAGTCTTGTCACGCTGGTTTCCTAAACCGCGTGTCAAGCGTTCGAGTCGCCCCATGGATACTTTTTGGGTTAATAATACTACCTTAAATTGGCTACTCTAATCTTCCAGAAACGGTTATTCTCGTTCACTGATTGGGTAACTGTATTACTCCAGTCCAGCCCCAAAAATTAGGTATCACCTTATTCGTGCAATAATGTTTTTGCCCTGGCGAAATCTCAAGTCTATTGGGGTTACTGTTGAAGCATGTACCTTTATGAGTACTTCATTGTCATTGGGAGCAGGTTTTTCTACCTCTTTTAGTTTAAGAACATCAGGTGGTCCGTATCTGGTATATACAATCGCTTTCATAGATATTTCTCCTTTATTCAGATAGCTAGAAGTTCTCTATGATATGCTTCAAGTAAGCTTTAGCTCAATCGGCTGTTTTACCCCAGAACATTGTATAGGTGAACAATGCATAGTAATCCGGAAGATTTAAAATAAAATCCGGTGAATCCGGTAGGCACAAACGCTGGAATTCTGCCAAATCATCGGATGACAGCTCGGTGGATACATCTGGCCAACGCATATCAAAAAGAGCCACCAGGGCATTGCTTATTTCATCGTTCAGGGGGGCACAGACACTATCGGCAAAGACTTTAGCCCTGGGTTCCTTGAGCCCCAGTTCACGAAACCAGCCCAGCGCACGTAAGAAGTGCAACTCCGGCTTCTTCCCCTGTAGAAAGGGGGCAATGCCAGCCGATGTTGCTCCCAGCCGAGCTTCCAACTGAGGATATCCAGGAAGCAGCTTTTCAGAAGACCATGCAGCGATGGCCACAATACCACCGGGCTTTACCACCCGTGCCAGCTCTTTCAATAAAGGCAGAGGTTCCCAGGGGCCATACCCCACACAGTCTGCGCTCCATACCCAATCGAAGACATTATTATCGAAGGGAAGGTTGGCTACATCCCCTTCTTGAAAGGAAATCCGTTCTGACAGACCAGCCTCCTTCACAATCTCCCGGCCACGATCAAGCATCTCCGCAGACACATCAAGACCGGTGATATGCCCGGTAAGTCCCACCTCTTCGGCTAATAACAGGCATTGAAGACCGATTCCACATCCTGCATCCAGTCCTCGGCTCCCCTTAGGCAGCTGTAATGCCTTAATCATTCCACAAAGGGCTGACTCTCTTAGCGGGTTAGACACTAACAAGCTCTGTATATAAGACTCAGTATCCATTGTTTCCCTCCCGACAACATTGGCTTGTTGTCTGCTGATGCTAAAATGTCCACCTAGAGTGTAACTGCTGGCCATTTTTCACATCCTTTTGTTATGAATCGACCATTTCTTGTAATACACAGGTGCTAATGGTCTACTTTTCCATTTTGACCTGCATTTTATTCTAGGATTTACCATATTAACATTTCTGACCACCTTAAGAGTCCTTGCTCGCTGGCTGTCAACGCCTCTAACAAAGCCGAACTTAACAAACCCTTGAGTTGGCTTGCCTCAAGGCGATATTGCTTGACGAATACCGCTAGACGCAATACACCTGCGCTGTAGGTCTTGCATAGGAAATAAGCAGCTTCTGTAAAGCTGGGATAAGCTGCTTCTTCTTCAAGAATTGTTCGAAAAGCTGCTCTGAAGGGTCTGTCAAGCCACCAACGGAAGATGCGGCATAGACCAAAGCTAGCAGAACAGCACCGCCAAAGCCCGCCGCCCCCGAAGGTTGTGGAGAATAATTTCGGTAGCATACAGTTCGACCCTCCCCTGCCTCCACCAGGTAATTTAGAGGCGCTAGCATTTTGCGGCTAGCGCTTTTTGTATTCGGATGAGGGGTTGGTGATAATATAGCTAGACTTCGAAGAGGTCTCCTCGTTCACTTGGGGTGATTTTGATATTAACATTGCCGAGGCCACTTAATACTGCTCACTAAGATTACATTGCTTTTTCCCCGAATTGTTTCTACAATTCTCTTAATGTGGCTCCTCGATGATAATCGGCCACTAGTGGACGGGTTTTATTAATCAAGGCAAGCAGAGCAGCACTGCTAAAACCCACTGCTCGCTAAGGTTATGGAAAACAGGAGGTAGTAACGAAGGAAGTTGTTATAGTCAGCGGAGCAAGGACACCAATCGGTACATTCGGTGGCAGCTTAAGAGATATCCCCGTTGTCAATCTAGGCCGCCTGGTGATCACCGAAGCGCTTGAACGCGCCGGCTTAAGACCAAAAACCGGCAGGAAGCTTCTAAGCTACGGACCTTCCGCTTTTAAAGGCGAAAAGGCTTCTGAGCTAGAGGCAAAATGCCAGGATTGGGATTCCTCCTTACAGGAAATTCAAGTTGATGAGGTAATCATGGGAAATGTCCTTCAAGGAGGACAGGGACAGAACACCGCCCGTCAGGCTGCTATCTATGCCGGCATCCCTAAAGAAACACCTTCCTATACGGTAAATAAGGTCTGCGCCTCAGGATTGAAAGCCATTACATTGGGAGCTGAGGCGATAATGCTTGGCGAAGCAGACGTTGTGGTTGCTGGAGGAATGGAGAACATGAGTCACTGTCCCTATGTCCTTCCCAAAGCTCGTTGGGGCTACAGGATGAGCATCAACGCCAGAGCAGACATTGTAGACCTCATGGTGCTTGATGGACTGTGGGAGACATTCTACGGCTACCATATCGGTAATACCGCAGAAAACATCGCAGCCAAATACAATATAAGCCGGACTCAGCAAGATGAAGTGGGATTCCTCAGCCATCAGCGAGCCAAAACAGCTATAAGAGAAGGAATTTTCAAACAGGAAATCGCTCCTGTGCCTGTTCCACAGAGAAAAGGAGGACCACCAATCCACTTCGACACCGATGAACGTCCTATGGACACAAGCCTTGAAAGAATGGCTTTCCTGCCTCCGGTATTTCACAGAAGTGGAACGGTTACCGCAGGTAATTCCTCAGGCATAAATGATGCCGCAGCGGCGGTAGTGCTTATGTCAGACAGTAAAGCTAAATCATCAGGACTCAAGCCCTGGGTAACTATCAGAGCTTACGCGTCCGGGGCTGTAGACCCAGCCTACATGGGACTTGGAGCTGGGCCAGCAATAAAAAAAGCCCTC
>Ga0307426_1000128_pt1 | contig 46723 bp, 48 predicted proteins | sample SalMarWE160340MG_FD_202165 | JGI IMG/M metagenome (GOLD analysis project Ga0307426, IMG submission 202165) | Salt marsh sediment microbial communities from the Plum Island Ecosystem LTER, Massachusetts, United States - WE1603-40 | ecosystem: Environmental > Aquatic > Marine > Intertidal zone >... | reverse complement strand
GTAAAAAAAAAAAAAACCCCATATAGGTTAATTTCTCCGCCATATAACTATATATTTATAATTATGGGGATTATAGTAGCCTATATTGGCATATTAAATATTATTAATGTTTAATATATTAAAGAGGTGATTTTAAATTAAAATAGCATTTTTGGCAACGGATGGCTATGAAGATCTTGAGCTACATTATCCACGAATTAGATTGATGGAAGCAGGGTATGAAACTGAAATAATTAGTCTACATAAGAGAGAAATTAAAGGGAAGCACGGATATCCCATCAAGCCAGATAAATTAATAAGAGAAGCAAATCCTAATGACTATAGTGGCGTAATAATTCCTGGAGGTACAAAAAATCCCGATTATCTCAGAAGAGAAAAAGAAGTACTTGAATTCGTCTCTAAAATTAATGATCAAGGAAAATTAGTAGGTGCTATTTGTCATGCTGGCTGGGTTTTAATTTCTGCAAAAATTGTTAAAGGCCGTAAAGCAACTAGTTATTTTGCAATAAAAGATGATATGTTAAATGCTGGTGCTATATTCGAAGACTCTCCAGTTGTGATAGATAATAATTTGATTACTTCGCGTATGCCAAGTGACTTGCCTGATTTTATGAAAGCAGTTTTGAATTTCCTTAAGCCATTAAGGAAAATTAAAAATAGTAATTGGATTATCTAATATAAGGTCTTAACCCGATGAATATCATCTTTGAGAATTTCTAAAAAAAAGTTTATCTGTTCAATTTGTTCATTAATTATTTCAATTTTTTTATCAATTATCTCTGAATCTGATAAATCTTTTTTCTCTAATTCTTTTCTTACGATATTATACGATCTAATCTGATTTAATATATTTTGCATTCTTTTTATCTTAATTTGAAATAATTTCTTATATTTTTTTAGATCTTCTAGCTTAGTTTCAATACTTTCCACGTAATTGAAGCATTCATCAATATTATCTTCTTTCTTCAATTTTTTTATAATCAATTCAATACTTATTAAATTACTCATTACAAATTTTTGTTGTTCTTTATCGATTGATTCAATTTTAAAACTTGATTCAGAACCTAACTCTTCAAGTATATCTGAAGTATATTTAATGTTAATTTTATTTGAATATTGACTTAGATTTTCATTTACTGTAGTAGATTCATCTACGAATCCATAATCATCAAGATCCGTTATTAATTCTAATTCACCCAATTCCACTTTAGTAATCAAAGGGGAAAATCTGACTTGAAGTTGTTTTTTACCAAAGAATTCATTATTTTGTCGTAAGATTTGAGTGTACATTTGTATAAATTCATGTCCAATAGGTGCAAATAAAACTCCTCCGTTTTCATCTAATTGATTTAACAAAGGGTTTATCTTCGATTCTTCAATTGCTCCAGTTACTAATATTTTTTGCCATGGGCTTAATTCTGGCATCCCATTTAGAGGATTTTTTACTATAATTGAAATGTTATCATCTAAATTTAATCTCTTTAGATTTTCAGAGGTAAATTTAGCGATTTCAGAATTTGCTTCAAGAATTATAATTTCTCCCTTAGGTGCTAATTTATGTGCTAAAGCTGCGATATATCCACTTTTAGCTCCTAATATTAACAAATCATCATTTTCTGTTAATGAGAGGCCTTGAAGCATTATTGTTATCATATGAGGAGCAGAAATTGTTCTATAATTATTAGGATTTTGCTCATCATAATAGAATAAATTTGGTACATCTTCATATAGTTTAACGATACTGACAAATTTTTCTGGAATAAACTTTTCTAGAGGTACATCCATAAAAGCTTTAATTAATCTTTTATCTTTTAAGATTTCATTTAAAATTAAAGAATCTAATAAACGTTTTTTCTTTAATTTCAGGCTATCTTTAATTCTATCGTTTCTGTCCAAAATTTGTCCCAATGATTTATATTAAAAAAATAATATAAAAACAAATTATTATACTTTGTTATAATAAATCTTAACTGTTTCAGTACGCTTTCGATTCATATGATGATTCTAGATATTGAGAATTTAAAGAATGCAAGAATAACATTAACTCTCATATTTATTAATGTTTTAATTTTTTTCCTATTTAACTTAGGTGCTCCAGTGGATATTTTTTTGATTTTTGTTCAAATTAATAGAAATGTAATAGAGAATTACCAGATCTGGAGATTATTTACATCCATGTTTTTTCACGCAGATCCAATACACCTATTTTCTAATATGATTGCCCTTTTATTATTCGGTGCAACTGTAGAAACTAATACTCTTATTTCAAAAGTTCAATATTTAATAATTTATTTTGTCTCAGGATTAATTGGTAATATATTTTCATTACTCCTACTTCCTTTAGATGCAATTAGCTTAGGAGCTTCAGGAGCTATTTTTGGCTTATTAGGTGTTGCATTTGTCATGATTGCGACAGATTATCAACCACTCTTGTTTTTTGCTTTATTTTATCTCGTATTTTTTATTGCTTATTCATTTACTCCAGGTATTAATTATTGGGCACATCTTTTTGGTCTAACAGGAGGAATCATATTTGGCTACTTATTTTATACACGTAAGAAGAAAATTAGATTTGGTTCTTAAATTTTATTTAATAGTCCCACCATAATATAAACCATAAGTATGTATTATTTGCTTAAATTCATAAAATCACTCTTTAGAATCGATTATTTCTTCTTTTTACTTCTCTTTGCTATCTCCATTGAAAAATCTTTTAGACAAACATCATTAAGAGAGCAAATCTCGCACTTTGGTCTAATTGGTATACATATTTGTTGTCCAAATCTTACAAATAATCTATTTAATTTTAACCAAAATTCCTTAGGAATTGTATCTTTTAATACTTTTTCTGTTTGTAGAGGATTCTTGGTTTCTACCCACCCTAATCTGTTGCTTATGCGGTGTACGTGTGTATCTACTGGAATAGCAGGCACTTTAAAGGCATAAACTAATACGCAATTAGCAGTTTTACTACCTACTCCAGGCAAACTCATCAATTCTTCATAATTTTCTGGAACAATGCTGTTGTATTTAGCAATTAAAACTTCTGATACTTCTTTTATTCGAGCAGCTTTAACTTTATAAAACCCTGATGATTTTACAAGCTGTTCAAGTTCTTCAATATCTGCTTCAGCGATTTTTTTTGGAGTATCATATTTAGCAAATAATCTCTCGGTTGCAATTCTAGTATTTGCATCTTTAGTCCGTGCTGATAATATAGTTGAGATTAATATTTTAAAAGGGTCTTGCTTTTTTCTAGCTAATTCGTCTAAATGAGCTTCTCCTTCTAATTGTTTTTCAATTTCATCTAATATCTCATTATAATTCATATTTCCTCATTTTTTTTCTAAGACATAAATCTTTCTTTTTACAATTTGACCCTTTTTAGCATCAATTAAAGTTCTTACTTGTTGCTTGCGAAATTTAAGTTTTGGATTAGATTTATTATTTATCCTATTGAGATCTAACATTGGTACAATTCTAAAGCTATTTTTAGTGGCAATTTTCTCAATATTTACTTGAATATCATTTCCATCAACAGTACTAATAATTGGGGATATAAAGCAAATTCTTGAATTAGGTTTTAATATTTTATAGGCTTCTTTGAGAAAATCATCATATAATGGCGTTAATTCAGTCTCTATTAAATTTCTAGCTTGCGTATAGTATGGTTTTTCTGTATAATATGGCCCTAATTCTGGTTCAGTGCATATACCATCAAAGAAATAAGCTTCAAATTTATTAGACATACTTCTAGCATCTTGTTTTACTATTCTTTGATGAGTAAGTGGAGGAATTTCTTCTTCCAATAACTCCAATAACCAATGTATATTACGAATTGTGTTATTTACTTTCATAAAATCATTATCTGACCCAAAAATTTGAAAATCTTGTAATAGAGCAAACAAGGCAATTGTTCCGTTTCCAACAAATGGATCCAGAATTTTCTTATTTTCTCTATTTTCAAATATGTTCAAAAAGTTTAACAAGGTCAATGTTAACTTTGGAGAAATAGAACTTTTAAATTCTTTATGAGGTCTTCCTTCATCAATCTCTTTTTTAAAATTTGGATCATCTGTAGTAAATGTTCTTGCGAGATACACACCTTCTTCTGTAAACCCAAAAATTATTTCTGCTCTATTTTCATTAAGCAGGTCATATTTGATTAAATGATGAGGAAAAATTGGATTCAAATTACCTGATTTGATATTTTCTTCAGGATATTGATAGTATAATGCTTTTTCCGCACCCTTTTGTTTAAGAATTTCCATAATTTCTTTATTTAGAAATGGTAGAAAATGTTTCACCAGAACTTCAGTATAATAACTGTCGTCATAAAGATTAGGATAAATAGAAACAGCAAAAAACATACTTTCATAAACTTTAGGAAATATTCCCTTTTTTCCAATAATAATGTTATCAATAATATCAATGATCTTCTTTCTAATCTTCTCTACATATTTAAATTTGTGCATTTGAATTGGAAAAGCTTCTTGGATTGTAGTAATATCGATAAAATCAAAAATCTTTGAGATTTTTTGACATCCGCCTAAATCAAATTGAATCTCCATTAGTTTATTAATATAATGTGGATTTTGATGCAAATCCTTAAATTCGACTATTGCTATATTCGCAGAATAGTCAATTATTCTCCCTTTATACTTAGAATATTTAAGATAATTATCCAATTCTGCCAAGGATAATTGCCAATTGGAACCTAACACAAAAATAAATCTTTCCATAATTCGAATAAATTCTTCCTTAAGAAATTTAATATTGCATTAAATTTCTATTTTCTGAAAAAATAAAGCCTTAAGCGAATAAAACGAATTTTTATTTCTTTTCTTTCAACCATTCTTTGAAAGTTTTTGTAATTTTTCCCTGCCAGATGGCTTTCTTTTGAATTTTTTCTTCAAACTCAACTATATCATCGTCAGTGTATTCTAATGAAGATTCTTGATTATTAATTTCCGCTTCTTTATCTTCCAAATCTATCGAAATCTCATATGTTTCACCTGTTATATCTCCTAAAGCACTCATAATATCTTCAAGATCTTCTTTCTTTCTTACTATAACTGGAACTTTTTCTAATACTTCTTCTTCAGTATTATCTTTTCTTTCCTTTTCATTAGTAACCTTTTCATATGCTTCCTTTTTCTTGATTCTCTCCAATCGCAATTTTTTAATTTCATTAATAATTTCGGTATAATTATCTTTGAAATATTTTAAACTTACATTAATAAGATCTGAAACATTATCCCATTTCTCTTTTCTAACAATCTCTTTTACCCAATAGTATAGATCTAAATTCAATTCAATTGTCACTGGTTTTCCTTCAGATTCTAAACTACCTATTAAAAAGTTTAGAATATTTGCTATTAAAATATTGTTTTCAAAAGCAGTAAAACCATACTCACGTGCCAGAGATGAAAATATACTAAGATTACCAAAACCGACAACCTTACCCTTAAAATATTCCACAACAACCATTAATGGAACTTTAGGACTATCCTCTTCAATCCAATTTTCTCCATCATAACGTTTTCGCCAACTATTTAATCCAGATTTCATTACCCATTGAATTTTTACATTCTTTTCATCTTCAATAAAATCTAAGACTCTAGTTGAACACGAACTTGAGAGGATAATTTTCTTAATTTGTTCTGTTATAACGTGAGGTTTAAATCTGGTTATAATCGGTCTCTTCTGAAGATTAATATAATTTACTGAATCATAAATTTCATCTGATACAAATTCAAATCCAAATTTCTGGGTTAGTTCATTTAAATTCGTGTTGTTTGTATAATCTCCTCCACTAGAACTGATAATTAATAAACTTCCTCCATTTTTTACATATTTCTCAAGTATTTCAATCTCATTCAATTTTAAATTTGTATTTCTTGGAGTTGACAGAATTATTACATTATATTTCTCTAAATTATCTAAAGTGTTAAAACCGGTTTCAATTTTACCTAATTTATATCCAGATGTGAATAAGAACTGCGTAAATTCACCAAAACTCGATGATTCTAATACTAAAAAATTATTATGACTATAATCAAAAGCAATACTACTTTTTCCATTCAACTTTATTCATACTCATTAATTTTAAATTCAAGTAAAAATTGGTTCACTCTTTATTTCTATATAAGATATATTTCTTCTATTCTATAAATAAAATTATCTAAATTTTAAATACAATTATATCTAAAACAACGTGATATAAATTTGGACCATAGCTTTTAACAAATCTATGTGATTTTAACTCGCATTTATAACTTTCTTTCTGAGCGATTTCATTAAATTCTTCAAATAGCACGATATATTTATCTTTTTCAGTCACCCCTTCGTAATGAAAAACTGTTCCATTATCATTAACTAAGGTTAATGCCTCTGTAATGTATTCTTTTGGAGCTGGAAACACTCCCATGATTACTCTGTGGGCTCTAATTCCAGATTTACTAAGTTTTATAACCTCAACCTTACAATCCCCATTGATTGGCACAATTTTATCATCTAAATGATTTATCTTGATATTTTCAATAAAAAATTTATACGATTCAGGATTAAGCTCAATACTGTATATTTTTCTCACTGAACAATGCTTTGCGATAGGTAACGAAAAATAACCTATTCCTGCGAACATATCTACAACAATTTCCCCACTTTGTATAATTGTTGTGAGAAATTTTCGTTCATTGATATTTCCCTTACTAAACATGATTTTTGTAATATTAAATCGATAAGTTACATCATGCTCTTTATGTTCTACAATAGGGTTGTCTTCTCCTGCAATAAATTCAATCTTTTCTGGTTCTCTATAAGTTCCTACTATTCTGCCCTTATTAATATAGATAGATTTAATTTTTGGAAACATTTCTAAACAGGCTTTTCCAATGATTTCTTTCTTTTCAAGGAGGTTTGGATTGAGTTTTAGAATTACTACTTTTCCTAAAGTTTGAAACCCTCTTGGAAGTAATGAAAGTTCCTCTTCAGATAATTCACTTTTTAATTGTTCCTTAAATTTATCTTTAAAACCCATTTATGCTTAAAATTGCAAATTATATTGATATGAACTAATAATTAATCAAGTTAAATTATTATATAATAACAAATCAATCTTATTATAATAAATAAGATTTTTACAAAATTTTTACAAAATTATCTTAAATTGATGAAGATGAAGAGTTTAAATGATCCAGAATTTTTAGTTGATGAGAATAAGGTATGGTTTACTGGAGGTTATTGGCCTGAAGGTGTACCAAAACAGTTAAAAGATGTTGAAGACGTTGAAATTTTACCAATGTGGGAATATTTTTTAAAAGCTGTAGATTTATACGGGACATGGGATAAAGATAGTTGTATATTTGTATATGGTCCATATATTGAACGTGTAAAATTAAAAACTATATTTGATTATGCAAAACGGTTTGGAACCTTTCTCTATAAGAATTTGGGAATAAGAAAGGGTGATGTTGTTGCTATTGATTTGCCTAATTCTATCAATTTTGTGGTTGCTTATATGGGCTGTCAGTATATTGGTGCAATTTCACAAGGTATTAATCCACAGTATAGACCAATGGAACTTTTACATTCATTAAATATGACAAAAGCCAAAGTATTTGTTATGATGGATATGTTATATATCGCGGGTCCTAAAGATGTGCTTCCAAAAACTAGCGTAAAATATGTGATACCTTCAAATTTTGTAGACTTTTTCACTGCAGATGAAGCTACAATTGAGAAATTAGGTGTTCCAAGTGCTCGAGACAAGATACCTAACGAAACTGAAAATTATAAAGTATATTGGATGGATAAAATAATAAAGGAAACACAACCAGAAGAAATTAAAACTCAGATAGATCCATGGACAGATCCTGCAATATATCTAATGACTGGGGGTACTACTGGACTTCCTAAAGTTGCGATGCTTTCACATGCTAATCTAAGTGCTAATCTAAATATGGTTAAACCTTGGACGGGTCTTGGGCCAGGTGTAGTGACTATCGGTTCTATCCCCTTTTTTCATAGCTTTGGTATGACTTGTGTCATGAATGCTGCTCTTGGTATAGGAATGGTTATGATTCTCTTCCCCAAACCACCTTCAGATGATGCTCTATGTGAAGCAATAAATAAGATAGATGCTCCTGAAGGAATAATATATACAGGAGTCGAAATGTTGTTTAAAAGGTTAACCGATTTTGTAACTGAGATGGGTGTAGAAGAATTTAAGAAGAAATATGATTTTTGGAAAAAATTGAAATATGCCACTCAGGGAGCAGGCCCATTACATTCTTACGTAAAGGATCCCTTTGAGGAAATATTTTGCCCAATACGTTCGGGATATGGATTAACGGAAACTTCACCTATACAAAGTGTGGCTCCTTTCTGGGGCCCAACCAAGTCTGGAAAATTAGGATTACCAATTCCAGGTGCAGATTGGGCTATATTTCCTTCTGATAACTTTGAAGCAGGTCCTATCGCTGATGGAACTAAAGAAAGAGGTGGTTTTGGCATTGAAAATACAGGAGAAATTTGCTGTGCAGGGCCACATATTATGTTAGGATATCTAGGAGAACAAAAAGAGCAAGAAGATAATTTGAAGATGTGGGGTGGCAAACTCTGGTTGCTAACAGGTGATATTGGATTTATGGATGAGCATGGATGGGTTGAGATACGAGATCGTAAGAAATCTCTTATTAAAGTTGCAGGGCATTCAGTTTTTCCAAAGGAAGTAGAAGAACTTATGGGTCAAAATGAAATGGTAGATGAGGTTGCTGTTGCCGGATTACCAGATGAAATGATGGGAGAAGCAGTTAAAGCATGGGTTACTTTAAAGAAAGGTTTCAAAGCTGACAGAGATATTAATAGTGATCAATTAAGAGAATGGTGCCAAAACAACATGGCTAAATGGAAGTCACCCAAATATATTGAATTTGTCAGAAAGATGCCGGTTAGTATGACAGGTAAAGTTCAAAGACGTGAATTACAAGAAAAAGACTTAGCTAAACTCGAGGAAGGAAAATCAATTAAAGGTTAGACAGTTAAGTTTCCATTAATTTAAATCTTTTTTTACTTTAACTTTTTTATATATTTCTTAATATATTCCCATTTATTAATTCACTTAATTCCATACTTCTCTTCTTCCCAGAACTCTTATTATCTGCCATTGTAATAGAAAATAAAAAACCATCTGTAGTTTCAATTCTTACAACATAGATTTTTCCTATTTTTATATTAGATACATTATTAATTTTTAATAAGGGAATCTTAAAACCATCAGCGAATTTATCAATTATAGTTTCCATTTCCGTTAAATTTATATTTGATTTTTTAAAAAGTGATAATTCTTGATTTGTTAATAATATCCTTCCAAATTTCATTTTGAACTGCCATTCCCTCTCTACTTCTCCTTCACAGAAATATCCTTCTGAATTAAAAAGCAATGACATAGAAATTTTCTTTTTTTTTAAATATTGAATTAATGTATTCAGTTCTCTTATTTGTATTTTTCCTTCATGATTTTTTACTCATAAAATTTAATAGATAATATTAAATAAATTTTTAAGCCTAAAGTAGTACTAAAATTATTATACAAATTAAATAAATAAAAAATCAAAAAAAATGTCGCTACAAAAAACTAGAGAATTTATGCTTCAAGAAAAAATGATATCTTTAAAGGATAAAGGTAAAATAATGAACTTAAATAAAGAAGTTATTGGTACATTCGCAGGAAAAGTAATAAAAATTGGTAACACTTACAGAATAAGAGATCTTGATGAGAATCCTATATTAACTGTTCATGAAAAAGTAATTTCAATGCGTTCTGCTTATACTTTCTATAAAGGTGGAGAGCAAGATGAGGATAAATATATAGGCAAATTAAAAAGAAAACTTGTTGCGGTAAAACCAAGTTACTGGTTTGAGGATCCGAATGAGAATAAAGTTTTTACAATGAAGGGAAATATTTTAACCTTAAAATTCAAAATCCTAAAAAATAATAAAGAGATTGCTGAAATTCGTAAAAAACTATTTAAAAGTTTACTAAAGGGGACTTATGGAGTAAAAATGTCCCCCGATTTAGATGATGATTCTGCTATGCTAATTTTAGGAATAGTTTTAATGCTTCATCATGAAAAAGAAGAAAATAGATAATACCACCTCCATCTCTTTTTTTTAAATATTATTATGTTTATATTATTCTGGAAATACCAAACCAGTTAAATTTATCAACAGCTACAAAAATCCAAGTCGATTTTAATAAAGAGTTTACTCACAGAAGAAGGTCTCCTGAAATAGTTAAAAAAATCCAAGATTAAGAAAATAAGAATAAGGTTTAAATAAAAAATTTTGTAATTATTTATTCAAGCGTTTATAGGTTTTTCCCATAATTTTGTAGATATTTAAGTATTCTTTAAAGAGTTTATCATAAATTTGGCGATTTTCAGGATAAGGTGTAAAAACATTTGATATCTCACAGCATCTCTGAATTTCGTCCCATTTAAGGTATCCTAAACCTACTGAAGCTATAAATGCCGCACCACGAGCATTTGCCTGAATTGGATTTTGAACTTGCTTTATCCTTCTATCAAGAACATCAGCAAATACTTGGCACCAAATATTACTCTGTGCGCCGCCACCAATAATATTAAGTTCTGGAATAACAATATCATTTTTGGTCATTCCGGGGATTTCTTTTATTTTCCATTTTTGAATGAAGTTTTCTATATACATGAAAAGCCATTTTATATTATATGCTACCCCTTCAAATATAGCTCGGATTATATGCTCACGAGACATCTCTAATGAGAGATTATAAAGGCCTCCTCGAATTGTATGATCTTCAACTGGTGTTCTTTCACCAATTAACCATGGAGTAAAAATAAGATTATTTGAACCAGCTGGAACGTTTTCTACTATTCTATCAAAAATTTTGTACACATCAGGGACAGCTTCTTCTCTTAATAAATCATCTTTATGATATAAAATCTTATCTCGCAAAAATGTTAATGCTCCACCAGCAATCTCTTGCTCATTTCCAATGATATATCTTCCTGGTATTGCAGAAGGTACACTTGCCATATTATGCGCAATATCTGTTTTTTTATAGGGTACATGACAAGTTAACCAATCAGAGGTACCAATATATATATGTGCTTCATAATTATTAACAGCACCAGATCCAACCGTCGCCGATGGTACATCTGGTGCACCTACAACAACCTTAACATCCCTATTAAGTCCTAATTCATCAGCTACGGTATTCTTTAATGGTCCAAGTATATCAATTGATGATTTAATTTCTGGTAATTTCTCTGGGTCAATTTTTAAGCCTTTAATTAGTTTTTTTGAATATCTCACATTATTAATATCTCTGATGTCTGTTACCCAATGAAGGTGAATTGAAACAGGCGAAGCAGCATATTTTCCTGTAAGTTTTGAATTAATAAAATCTTGTGGTTCTAAGAATTTGAACGTCTTTTTATAAATCTCTGGAAGCTCATTCTTAATCCATAGTATATGTGCTATAGGATCCTTCCCACTTTGGCTGGGACCCCCACCAGTTCGTTTTATCCATTTTAAAATTTTAGATAATGAATATCCTGAAACTTGAATTAGGCTCTTATAAAATTTTTCAATATACTTTGCCCCTCTTGTATCCATCCAAATTATCGAATTCATTAAATGATTTCCATCTTTATCAACAGCAACTGTTCCACTCCATTGACTTGTATTGCATACCCCTACAATATCATCAACTGAAACATGCCCACTATCAATCACTTTCTTAGATGTTTTTATTATTGCATTCCACCACTCATCTGGATCCTGTTCTACTGCTCCTCCTTTAGATACATTTAAAGAGACTTCCTGAAACGCCCATTCAAGCACATCCCCTTCCGTAGAAACAATAGCAGATTTTGGACCACCAGTCCCATGATCTATTGCTAAAATATATTTCATTTGAGAATTAGACATATTTAATATAAATGATGTCAAAGTAAATAAAGATTTTTTTAGGTAAATCTCCAAATAATTTTTTCCTCCTTGCATAAAAATAAACTTAATTTTTGATGTCACAATTTTCTAATTAATAATAGTTGCCAAAATATCACTAATTTTGATTTAATATGTCCAGTATGAAATATGAAGAAATGAAAGCTAAGATTGAAAACATTGTGAACCAACCAATTAAAAAGTTTAAACAAGGGGAAATAAAGGAGATATTAGAAAGGTATCAGAAAAATCATCCGAAATCTAAAGAAGCATATGAAAGAATGCTTAAAATTATTCCTGGTGGAGTTGAACATAATCTTGCTTTTAACCATCCGTTTCCCTTAGCAAGTAAGCGAGTATATGATTGCTATATGGAGACTGTAGATGATGTAGTCTTAACAGATTACTTAATGTGTGGTGGACCAATTATTTTAGGTCATCAATATAAACCATTAATTGATAAAGTTGTTGAGGTTATTCAAGAATTTGGACCTTGCCATGGAATTACTAATGAATATGAATATTTAGCAGCTGAGCAGCTGCAAAAGCATTTTCCTTCATGTGAAATTATTAGATGGTTACAATCTGGAACGGAAGCAGATATGCTTGCTATAAGAATCGCAAGAACTTTTACGAATCGCAAATGGGTAATAAAAATCGGTGGTTCATATCATGGTTGGTCTGATCAACTCGTATATGATATGCACGTTCCTGGAACAAAACTACTAGAATCCCATGGAATTCCAAAATCAGTGTTTAAATGGATTGATTCATGTCCCCCTAACGATATTGATACCTTAAAAGAGATGTTTAAAGAGAAACGTAAAGTTGCGGCTGTTATAGTAGAACCAATGGGTGGTGAATCTGGGAGTATTCCAGTAAAACCCGGTTTTAATAAAGACGTGGAAGAATTATGCCATGAGAATAAAACTTTAATGATTTCAGATGAGGTTGTATGTGCTTTTAGACTACATATGGGTGGAGGACAAGCATATTTTAACTACTCCCCCGATCTTTCTGTATTTGGGAAAATCGTTGGGCATGGTTTTCCTTCCGCCGCTGCAATTGGAGGAAGAGCTGATGTAATGAGTGTATGTGCCGGTGGAGTTGGTGGAGGTAAGAAAGCTTATTCTGGTGGAACAATAGCAGCAAACCCATTGACATGCGCAGCTGCGTACCATGCTATTAAATTAGTTGAAGAAACGAACGCTACAGAAAAAGCTATCAAAGCAGGCACAAGGTTATCTACTGGATTAAATAAAGTATTTGAAAATTATAATCTACCCTGGTTTTCTTATAATTACGGAGGAACTGTTCATTTTCATACCAGTTGCTTATTTGGCCTTGATTTGGGTGATCCAAAACAAGCAGGAGAACTTCCAAAAAGAAAAGATTTTATGGGTGAAATGGGGGCTGCTCTGGTTGATCAAGAGATTATCTCAGTAGCAGGGAGTAGATTCTACACGTGTATGCTTCATTCTGATGAAATAATTGATGAAACAATTCAAAAGATTGATAATATTTGCCAAAAAATAGAGTGAGCTTTAAACTTTAAAAGCCCATTCTCCTTTACGCATAATTGGTTCAATTTTTCCATTTTTCAAAATTCCCTCTACATCCATTTTGTCTGATCCTATCATGAAATCAATGTGTGTTTTGCTAATATTTCCACCAGCAGCAGAAAACTCCTCATCAGACATTTCTTTGCCATTTTCCAAAGCAAATTTAAAACCTCGACCTATAGCAATGTGCGAGGAAGCATTTTCATCAATTAGAACATTATAAAAAAGCAATCCTGATTGTGATATGGGGGAACTATACGGCACGAGCGCCACCTCACCTAATCGTTTCGCCCCTTCATCGGTTTCAAGAATTTTATTTAGATAATCCTCTCCTTTTTTTGCAGTTGCTTCTACGACCTGTCCCTTTGAAAAAGTTAAACTAAAATCTTTAATCATAACATCAGTGGGTAGAGGTTTTGTAGCAGTCACAATACCTTCTGTTTCATCCTTATGAGTTGTTGTGAAAACTTCCTCAGTGGGTATATTTCCTACAAAATCAATACCACTTTGAGTTCTAAATCGAGCACTTCCCCAAATATGACCTTTAGGTAACCCAACTATGAGATCTGTCCCAGGAGCAACCAATTTTAGTGATTCATATCGCTTTTTATTCAAATATTTACTCCTAGCTGCGAGTTGTTTAATGTGATCCTCCCAGGCAGCGATGGGGTCTTCATTTTTCACCCGACATATTTCAAAAATTACATCCCAAAATTTCGCTTTTTGTTCTTCCGGAGCAACATCAGGAAATACTTTTTCTGTCCAACCATCAACTGGCGCTGTTATTCCTGACCAATTCACTGCACTTTGAGAAATTAAATCACTGAAAGTTTTTCGATGTTTAAGATACATATTACGTGCAGTAGACATCAACTCCGTATCATTTCCCTTGAGTAAATCAGGATTCCAGGCAGCAAAAAGAAGTACAGAATCTCCTTCTTTACCAAATTTATATTGACAATCAGTTCGCCATGTAGGATATTCTTCAAATGAATTTCGTGGAGCATACTGGAATCGAATTTTCCGTAGTTGATCATCGTCCCAAAAAACTTCTACAAATCTAGCTCCTATTTGATATGCTTTTTTTGTAATCAACCGCACTAAAGGAGCCAATTCTATAGGTGTCCCATAACTATATGCTGTAGGTCCACCAATTAGTAAACGTTGTCCAGGTTGAACATTCAGACCAATTTTTACAATTACTTCAGCAAATCTATCTAAATTTCTTTCAAATTCTGAAGACATTTAATTCACAATAATAATTTACATTTTATACAATAAGTATTATTTTGCTCTAAATCTTTTAATAACTATCGGTTTAAAACAATAATAAGTTTAATTAAATATGGGAAAACAAAACGAAATAACAGAGCCTTCAGATTTATTTAATAAAGATGGCTCACTTGTACAGAGGGGGTGGGCAAGAAAACCAATATTAAGTTATAATAAAGAAGATATTGGAAAAGGTTGGTCTCGTATCAAAGAGTGGGATCATTTCTCTGTATTAAACAATCAATTTGGATTTCAACTTACAATCGGAGACATTGGATATCTTACTCAGATGAGTTATGTATGGCTTGATTTTGAGAAGAATGAACGAGAAGGGAAAGGGCAATTTAAGTTTTTTACGAAATCTAAACTCTTGCCACTTAGTTCTTTAGAAGATTGTACGATTGAATTTCCTTCCAAGAAATTTAGCGCAATAATTAAAAGAAAAGGAAAGCAGAGAATATTAAGCATTGATGATCCAACTTTCTTAGATAAAGGTATTAAAGGAACTATTACTCTTGATGATAAACCAGAATGGGATAATACCGTAGTAGCGACTGGTTATAAAGATGATCCTAGACTATTTTATTATAATCATAAAATTAACATGATGCCGGCTGAAGGATCAATTCAGATTGGTGAAAAAGAATACTCTTTCAAGCCAGATACTTCATTTGGTCTGATGGATTGGGGACGTGGAATTTGGCCTTATCACACACATTGGTTATGGGGATCAGCGTGTGGAATTGTAAATGGAGTACCAGTTGCCTTTAATATTGGATATGGTTTTGGAGATTTATCAACTCATACAGAAAATATCATCTTTTATGATGGAAAAGCTCATAAAATCGATGAAGTAACTTTTCACCATGAGGATCGAGATCCTACTAAACCTTGGAAGTTTACCAGTAATGATGATAGATTAAATATGGTTTTAACACCTCTCATTCCACATAAAGAGAAACTCAATTTTGGATTGATTTATCTAAATTCATCCCTACTTCATGGATTATATACTGGAGACATAATATTAGATAATGGTGAGAAAATTCATATTATAGACATTTTAGGTCATGCCGAAGATATATTTTGGCGTTGGTGATTTTATACTGAATTTACAATATAATCGAAGTATTAACTCGAATAATTCCATGGCTTGAAAAAATCAATTAAAATGATTTGGAAATTTAAGAACTAAATTATAGTATGTTCTGTTCTAGAAATAACCTCATCTTGAATTTCTTTTCCTAAGTCAGTGAAATAAGCAGAATACCCTCCAACTTTTACAATTATATTTCTATAAGGTTCTGGGTTTTGTTGGGCTGCTTTTAGTACCTCAGTAGATACAACAGTAGGTTGAAGCTGTTGACCCCCTAAATCATAGTAAGTTTTTATAAGAGAAATCCACTTTTTTCTAGCTTCTTTTGTTTTTCCAATCCCAGATGGATGCATTCGTATGTTAACTGCACAGCCACAAACATGCTGAAAATCAAGAGCAGCTACTGATCGCATGACACCTGTTGGCCCATTTTTCTCAACATTATATGGATTACAACTTGCTGCAAATGGTTTCCCTGCAAGTCTACCATCTGGTGTTGCTATACCTATTCGCCCATCATAAGTGTGAGAAGTCATTGATATAATAAAAGGAGCATAAACTCCCCCTCTATAAGTTTTATAATTATAAGTTTCCTCAAATATTCGATTTGTGACTTTTCGAGCTAGTTCATCGCATTCAGGGTTTCCATTTCCCCATTTTCCTCCAAGATCTAAAATTAGTTTATGGATTTTTTTATATTTATCGGTGAAATTATTGTCGATTGCCTTAATTAAATCTTTAAAGGTGAATTTTTTTTGCTCAAAGATGAGTTTTTTAATTACAAATAATGAATCGACCATATTTGCAATACTATTCATTATAAGAATTCCTTCCGCATCGTAATATGCACCTCCTTGAGTTACATCTTTTTTAGTCTTAAAGCATCCTCGCATGAATGCAGATATGAAAGGTGCAGGAAAATAATTCGCAAATAATCTATCACGTATAGTAGTTGCTTCTACTATTTTCTGAATAACAAATTTTGTTTGCTGATTAAAAGCATCGAGAAATTCATCGAATGTATCAAAATTATCAGGATTTCCCGTCTTCAATCCCACATCATTTACTAAACCCCCGATTGTTAAGCAGTTACCATTCCGAAGTGTCATATCCAGAGTTCTACACAATAAGAGAGCTGAAAAGCCAATTCCTCCCGTTTTTCCTGGACTACACATATCCACACATCCTGTGATTGAATAAGCATTCGCATCTTTTTCAGTAATGCCTCGATTCTTTAATGCTTCAATACATACATTATCATTTAATACAGATATGCTTGAATATCCATTGTATTGGATTTCAGCAACCTTCATATATAATTCTTCAGGGGTCTTATCATGAAAACGAACAGCAAAGTTAAGGGAAGCTTTTGATCTATCTGCTGCTTCTAATACAAGATATGTAAGATCGTTTGTGGCATCTTCACCCTCTTCGTTTAAGCCCCCTACTGTCACTGGTTCTGAACCTTCAAATCGTTGGCTAAAATCACTTACAGCATTAGAATAAGGACGAATATTATGACTCATTATATTTAAAACTAACTCTTCAAGTAATTCTCGTGCTTCTTCTCGAGTGATAAGACCTTTTAGAATGTCTGAACTATAAAAAGGATAAAAAAGTTGATCTAGACGACCAGGTCCATGTACATTAAAAGGTATAGCTAAATCTACAGTTGTTTTGACAACCCAAAATAACTGCACAGCTTCTTGAAATGTGGTAGGGGGATAAGTTGAGATTTTTTTACAAACTTCATACATCTCTGATAAATCTTTCTTTCTTTTAACGTTACTAGTCTTATTTAATTCTTCCTTTAGTTTTTCTGCTAATCTACGGGCATAAATTATTACAGCATTTAGCGTTATCTTAATAGAACCTAAAAAATTTTTCTGTTCATCGTTTAAACCGTTATTATTTTCTATCTCATCTTGGATTTCCTTCTCTATAGCTAAGAGTCCTTTTTTCAAGACCGTTTCAAAATCAAGAACTAAATGACCTTGCCATACACCAATCACTGCACAAGGGGATATTACTATATCATTTTGAGCTGTTTTTAAGGGTAAATGAGATAAAAATTCATAAGATTCACCAGTATATACCCCAGAATTTGCATATTCTTTTTCTAGAATATCAGCGAGTGTTTTTTCTTTCCAATAAGGAATAAGTTCTGTAAGAAGGAGTTTTTTATCTTCGTCTTTAATAGTATATGGATTTATTTTTCTTTCTTTTAAAGTTTCAGTTCCAAGTGTTGTAATAGGAGCTCCTATTTTTTTGGTATTTTCAAGTAATTCACGAAGACCATCAGGTCCAATTTTTCTTATCATATATGACATGTAGTTCTTGTTACTTTCTTTCATATACTTTTTCATTGTTTTTGCATCAAGTTCAATTTCAAAAACTTTGTTCCATATTCCACGTTCAATATCAACAGGTATTCCGATGAAGTTTTCTGTCCATTTTCCTGCTATTCGATCGTCAGGATCTATATATAGAGTCATGTTTTCAAGAACATTTTTCATTGAAAGTGCAACTCTTACACCAAGAGGTAACCCCTTATTTTGAGTTTTCTTCCATTTCTCTGTATAGAGTTTGGCTCTCTCTATAGAAATCAAAGGAATATCATCAAGGAGTCTTCTTCTTATCCTTTTTATTCTCTCACTCGCATTATCAATAAATTCTATAATTTTTTACCACATCCTAAAAGGGTTTTTTAGAGATTTGGAATTTTATAAAATTCCTAGAAATAACATAAACTTTCTGATAACTAATTAAAAACTATATAGTAGAAATATTTATAATTTGGTATTTTGAATCAGTTTAAGAGATCCAAAAAAATCTATAGCTTAATGATTAATAACAACATGAAAAGAATATGATTGAAATAGATGTGTAATATTTTGAAGGTCCTCTTCTGAAAGTTCACCCATATCTCTATATAAATCCCCCATTCCGACTTTTTCATATTTAGTTTTAGCTAATTTATTATATGGCATAAGATGTACTGGTCCCTTGTATTTTATTTTATTCAAGAAGGATGCTATATTTTTGATAGTATCTTCATCTGTATTTACGCCTGGAATTATGGGTATACGAGGGATAATTCTTTCACTTCCAATTTTTGAATGTAATGTAGTGAAATTAGCTAAAATTTTATCATTCGGTACACCAGTGTATTCTTTATGAATTAAAGAATCAATGTGCTTAATATCAAATAAAAACAAATCGACAAATTTAGTTAATTCTTCTATTAGATCATCGTTAAAATAGCCACATGTTTCTATTGCTGTATGGATCTTTTTTTTTTGCAAAGACTTAAGTATTTCAAATAGAAAATTTATTTGGAGTGTAGGTTCTCCTCCTGAAATTGTTACACCACCTCCAGAATTATCATAAAAAGGCTTATCTCTAAGTACAATTTCAACTAATTCTTCCACTAATATTTCTTTTCCAACCATTTCCATAACTTGATTTGGGCATACTTCGACGCAAGTTCCACAAGTTGTACAAAGTTCTTCATTTCTCACAATTTTATCGTTTTGTAGTTGAAGAGCATTATTAGGACAAGCGTTTATGCAACTCTCACATTTTAAACATTTTTCTTCAAAATAGGATATTTGGGGCATTAGTTTTTGTGATTCAGGATTTTGACACCAAACACACTTTAAAGGGCATCCTTTCAAAAAGATTAGAGTTCTTATGCCGGGTCCATCATATATCGCATAATTTTGAATATCAAATATTATACCTTTCATTTGCACATTTAAACCATATTATGTTCGGTTCTTGAAATTATTAAAGAAAGTGCTTCTTTTATTAACTTCTTGATTTCTTCAAATTTACCTTCAGAGATTAATTCTTTTCTTACTATCCAACTACCTCCACAAGCAATTACATTAGGTAATTCCAAATAATTATTCAAGGAATCACTATTTATTCCTCCTGTAGGCATAAATCTCATATCAGGGTAGGGACCCGCTAAGTTTCTAAGCATTTTTGGTCCACCAGAAAGATCAGCGGGGAAAAATTTTACTACTTTTACACCTCTGTCAAGTGCCCATTCTACCATTGTTGGTGTATTTACTCCAGGAATAATGGGGATCTTTTGCTCTACGCAATAATCTACAACTTTAGGGTTGAACCCAGGAGTTACTATAAATTGAGCACCAGCATCTACGGCTTTCCTAACTTGCTCAACTTTGAGGACTGTGCCTGCTCCAACAAAAAGATTTGGTAATTCTCTAGTCAACTTTTTAATAGATTCAGCTGCTGCTTCTGTTCTAAACGTAACTTCTATAACTGGAAGTCCTGCTTCAATTAAAGCTTTTCCTAATGGAATAGCATCATTCACATTATTTATAATGGCAACAGGTATGATTTTAAATTCCTTGATCTTTTCAAATACATCCATTAGTAAACACAAAAATACAAATTTTCAAGATTAAATTGAATATTAAAATGAATTTTCATTTTTCTAAATTATCACTTATTAATTATATATACAAAATCGACCTCTGGTACAATGATTCCAAGCACCACCATATGTTTCTCTTTGGGCTCCAACAAACCAAAGACCATTTATTAGGGTTTGATGTGGAGGTGGTGGAATTCTTATATTTGGTATTATAATTTGTATTTTAATTCAAGATTAAAAAATTAAAAAAAAAAATTGAGTTTTATCTTAAGCGCATTTCCGTTAACTTTCTCTTATTTTCAGCAACTTTGTCTGGTGTAAGCTTATAGTATTTCCAGAACAAGATTAATGTAATCAGAACAATAATCGAGGGTACTATCGCTGTGTGAATCCTAATTCCAAATAGGGCTAACCCATCCTGCACTGCTTGACCAGGTACATAGCCAGTTAACACATGGCTTAATGCTATTGTTATTGCGATGAATGCTTGACCAAATTTAATGAAAAATGATTGAAAGCCATAATATATTGATTGCTGACTTTTTCCAGTTCTAACTGCTATATCGTCAAGTACATCTCCCATTGTGGGAGGATCAACATACCAATGACCCCCTATACCCATACCAAAAAATAATAAAAATATTGTCCAACTTATTAAACCTGACGCAAAAATTAAAGGTAAGAATGTAACAAATAACAAAATACCTGCTGCTATACTCATTTTTCTATTATCATTAACTTTATGTGCAATACTAGTCCATATTGGTGTTGAAATGAGTGCTCCAAGGAGCATTGCTCCTAATAAGAAAATAATCGCCTCGTCTTCCATAAGTAATAGATTAAATGAGACATATAATGCCGATGTTTGAATCATTACCCCTCCTACTTGGTATCCAAAGAAAAATATGACTTTCATCATGAATGTTCTGTCTTTAATAACCCTTGCTGTTGAATTCAAAAAAGATTCTACTTCAATAATTTGGTTAGTATCTTTTCTTTGTTGATATAAGCTTCTAACTTTTTTATCTTCATAAACTCCAGGAATAATAAATAAGAACAAGATGGAACCGAAAATTACACTAAAAATCGCTGCGTTTACATAAGTTTGAGCAACACCTTGCTTTATGAAAAGTAATGAAGGTATTATGAAAGCAAGAACAAGACCTAAAATTCCCAGTATCGTTCCATACCCTTGAACAGACCTCCTTTCTTTCAATCCACGAAATTTATCAGGATACACTGAAATCACATTTACATCATATAACGTTAATACTGTATCATAAAGAATGAGCGTTCCTAAAAACCACCAGAAGATCAACCATTGATTCCCTATAGGGTCTGCATGCCAAGCCGCTGGTACTAGAAAGATAAGTAAATATGTAATTAACCAAGGAATTGCGCCAATCATCATCCAGGGAAATCGTTTATACCCTTTTTTCTCCCAAGGCATATGAATTTTTTCCATTAACCAACCAATAAAGGGATCATTTACGGCATTCCATATAGAGTAAATCGTAAATGCTAAGGCAGTTAAGGTTACGGGTAACTTTATTACGTTTTCATAAAAAAAGAATACATAAAATCCAAAAGCAGCACTTATCCATTGTCCGAAAAGCTCTCTTGACCCATATGAAGCCATTATCCTTTTTTTATAAGAAACTACTTCATTTGTTTTTTCTAACATATCTCTAAACTCCCTTTCTTTAATATAACGTCCTTAAAAACTTATAATTTTGATGTTTTTGAGAAGCCTATGTTTTTCAAAAATTAATAAATTTTATGTTAGATATCTTTTAAACGTTAAGATTTATAACTGTTTATATAAGATTCAGAATTGAATCTTATGTTAAAAATCTGATTAAATAATTATATTAATGATATTCAATAGTCACTGAGGGAAGTTTCTTTACTGCTTTTTTTTTCTGAGTCCACAATTCTTGAGATTTTCTGACCCAATCATCAAATTCTTTTATATTTTCTGGATAATTTTCATAATGTTTCTTTATTTTTCCAGCAAGTCCATTTGCTTGTAATAGCCTCTTCATATGTTTAAAAGACAATTTTCTACGAAATAGACCTCCCAAAATTTTGAATAAGAAATTCAGCATTTCACCCATACTCATCTCTTCTTCATACTCTTTATTTGGCTCCGGTATATCTTCTCCCTCACCAGTTTGATAAATTAATCCTTTCTTCAAAAAATAATTCCATTCTTTTTCATTAAAATTTAATACGCCTGACAATTGAGTAAAAAGACTAGCAAATTTTGCTCCTTGATCCCTATAATATCTCACATTGATTTCCCAGAGTACATCCCTAGTTAAATCCTTTCCATTCTTTAGATTTTCTTCTATAACATCCGAAGCAATCATACATGACACCCAAGTCGCTGTTACACCATGACCAGAAAAAGGGTAGGTAATTGCAGCAGAGTCTCCAATGCATAAAAATCTATCTGCAACTAAAGAATATGGTGGTCTCCTATATGGAGTACTTCCTTGTTCTTTTTTGATAATTTCATATGGAGGAAGATTAGCTCTTTTTAGAAAATCTTCACGAGCTAATCGGGCATTATCAAATGATCCAGGTTGTCCAACACCTAAAATTGCTCCTTCTGGCTCATAAGAGGGACCAAACCATAATAACCACCAATTATAACCCGTGTCTGTAGCTGGGTGAGGTTCTTCTGGATTTTTCCATTTGATATATTGTAAGAGAACATACATAACATCATCAGGGCCTAATTTGAAAGTCTCTACACCATAATCTTCAGGCAAGGATGTTCTAATGACAGCAGCTTTACCTGATGCATCTACGACTAGTTGTGCTCGATATTCTATATTCTCTCCAGCTTTTTCAGCTACTAAGCCAAATATTCTATTGTTTTCAAAGATTAGATTTTTAAAGTTACAATTAAATTCCAACTTAACACCGTCAGATTCTAATACTTTATACATCCTGTTTAAAAACGGTGTTAAACGTACAATAGTTTGTAAAGCTCTGATTTTTAATTCTTTTTTGAAATCTGGAGTAACCACTGTCGAAACGGCCCTAATTTCAATACAATCTGATGCTCCTACTTGAAACGGTGGAATTCCTGCTTTTTCAATTCTATCTGATTCAAAATGAATCACATCTAATCTTTTTCCTACATCTTCTCTTTTATCCTTTTCGATAATAACCACTGAAAATCCCTTTTTCGCAAGGAGCCATCCTAAATAGGTACCAGCAGTTCCAGCACCCACAATAAGAATATCACATTTTTCAACCATACTTTTTTCTTCTCATCAATATATTTTAATATTTTAATTCTCAACAATATAATCTACTGTTTATGAAGAGATATTTTAAATTAATGATTTCAAATACAAAAATTATTTTACTTCTTAATATTATTGCCAGATAGTTTTAGTATAATTCTTGTATTAAATTTGATATAACAGGTGAAATTTTTTTAAAATAATCGTTTTTGCTCCTCATCCTGATGATGAAAGTTATGGCGCTGGAGGTTCAATTATGAAGTGGCTCGAAGAAGGTCACGATCTTCACATTATTTGGTTTACTGATGGTAGAGCGGGATACCGAAAAGCAAGAAAAGAGAATAAACTTGAGGATTGTGAAGAAACAAGAATAACAGAGGAGGAACTTGCGAAAATTAGATTAGCTGAAGCAAATGCAGCGGGTGAGTTCTTAGGGGTAAAAAAAGAAAATAGATATTTTCTGAAATTTTATGATTCTGAATTAAATAAAAATATTGGTAAGGCTGTCGAGCAGATTAGAGATATTGTAAAGGATGCTGATAGATTTGTAATTCCAAGTAATAACAATAAACACCATGATCATCAAGCTACTCATGATATTGCAGTTAGAATTGCTGAAGAACTCAATTTAAAGGATCTCGAATTCTACGTTTATACACTCTATAATCCATTAAAGGCTCAAGGAGACCACTTAATTAAAATCAAATTAGGAGATTTAAGATTTAAAGTGTATGAAGCATTAAAAATACATAAATCACAATTTTATTCTAGGGATATGGGATGGCAGACTGATGCTATGAGAGAAGTACGAAGGCAAAGATTTGGAGTTTTCCATTTGAAAGATAAGGGAAAATTTTATAATTTTTAATATAAATAATTTCTTTAATGATTATGTTTTATTACTATGATTGATCAAGAAAAATTATTCGATGCAGCCCTCATAATCAAAAACTCTAATCATATTGTAGTATTTTCTGGTGCAGGTATTTCTACAGAATCCGGAATTGATGACTTTCGTAGCCCAGGAGGTTTATGGGAAAGATATGATCCTAGTGTATATGCAAGTTATCAATATTTTTTAGAAGATCCTTCTCTATTCTGGAAAATGCACAAAGAAGTTGAAGATTTAGTCGGTATGGCAGATCCTAATCAAGCACATATAGCTATTGCACAATTAGAAAAAATGGGAAAAGTAAAAGCAGTCATTACGCAAAACATTGATATGTTGCATCAAAAAGCAGGAAGTGGAAAATATGGAGCTAATATTTATCAATTACATGGAGAATATGGAAAACTTCACTGTGTAAAATGTAATAAAGAATTCAACTTTGATGAAATTAATACTAAAGATGTGGATTATCCTAAATGTGAATGTTCAGGATATATCAAACCTAAGGTGGTATTATTTGGTGAGTCTCTCCCTCATGGTGTTTTAGAAGGAGCGATGAATGAATGTACTAATGCAGATTGCCTAATCGTCGTAGGTAGTTCTCTTTTAGTTTCACCAGCTAATTTTATGCCATCTATAGCTAAACAGTATGGCGCTAAGCTTATTTTTATAAATCGAGAAAATACAATTATGGATGATCTAGCGGATGTATTTCTAAAAGGTAGTGCTGGTGAAATTTTTACTCAATTGCTTAAAATAATAAATTCTTAATATAAAATTTAGAATTTAAAAGAAACATATGAATTCATTCAGACTTTTTTATTTCTCTATATTCTTTTGTTATTAAAAATCTAATAATTTCAGTTATATTTTTTATTCCATGATAATCTTTGATAGCTTCTAATTTATCAAATACTTCTTTTTCAAGAGCAATATGGAATTCATGTTTTTCGTTTTCCATTAGTTATTTTTTGACCAATTTTATATAATAAGTTTACTATTTTTTGGATTTTCTATGGATCTTTTTGGTTAAAAAATGGATAATTATATATATAACTTTACGATAATAAAATCTGGACGATTATAACCTAGAAGTTCTTTGATTACAGATTATCTCTTTCATAATTTTGTACGTTAGAAACACTGAGGGTTTCAATTATTCACCTACTCTATCATTTATAGGGATGGAAAAAAAACTTCAAAAGATTAAAAAAAAAGGATTATGCTTCAAATAATTTTAGCATTTTTTGTTCTGGTTGGTGGAATTGCTCTTATAATTTTCTCAAGTTTGAAAGCAGTTAAACATTCTGCTATTCTTGCGGCAGCACTAGGGGTTTCACCTTTAATAATAGGAGTAACCTTAGTATCTATAGGTACTGATATTTCAGAAATTTTTAATTCCATTATTTCTTGCTCTTTAGGTCATGGTGATATAGATGTAGGTGATTCAGTAGGTTCAGATCTCACCCAATTAACTCTTATATTTGGTTTATTACCAATTATTACTGGAGTAATTTATATTCATAGAAAGGATATAATCATTTTAGGTTCATGCGAAATTTTATCATTATTATTAATATTCTCTGTTGTTGAGAAAGGATATATTACTAGATTAAACGCGATTTTTATGGTTGGAAGTTTAGGAATTTATTTTTGGCTAATTTATAATGCTAATAAGGCGAGTATTTTACAGAGAGTACAAATGATCGAGAAAATCGAAGCTCCTAAGAAAAAATCATTTCACCTCCTTATTGCAGTAATTGGATTTGGCGGTGTAACTCTTGCATCCTTTATGATTGTTGAATCAGTTATTTTTATTTCAAGTTTTCTGAATGTACATGAGTATATTATAAGTTTTTTTATAGTTGCTGTGGGTACCTCACTTCCGGAATTGACTGTAGACATAAATGCACTCAGATTGGGACATCATTCAATCGCCATTGGAGACATTGTAGGGTCATGTATTGTAGATTCAACTCTCTCTATTGGTATAGGGCAACTTTTATTTCCACAAACAATAACAGCTGCACTCGCTGTTCCTACGATTTTGTATACTTTAATCGCAAGTTTTATTGTTTTTATAACAATTGCCATACGACGAAAAATTGATAAGAAAGCAGGAATCTTATTCATTTCCCTATATTTTCTGTCTTTCTTTTTTCTCTTTACTTTTTGGATATAAGGATGATATGTAAATCAGATATAACAAAAGAAAAAGTACTTAGTGTTATCATCTATTTATATTTAACTCATTTAGGCATATAAAACTTACATAATATGCATTGATTTGCTCTTAACCTCCTCTCAGGTCCAAGAATTATCAATCTTTCGTTCATCTCCCCTCCGCATTTAGGACAACTTTTCGAAAAATTTTCCTTAATTGAATTTAAAACTTTTTGTATTCCCTTTTCTAAATTAAGTAATTCTTTAGCATTTTGAATAATATTCTTTGCAGAGATCATACCAATGCCTTTAATCCAAGCTAATTCCTCAGCCTTAGATTGGGCAATTTCCTCAATGCTTTTTACTCCCGCATTCATTAGTCTCTCAGCCGCAGTTGGACCAATGCCACGGACCCTTATTAATTCTTCAATCATGTATGAAGCACAATTTTACGATTTAAGAAAAAAAAATATTTTTTAAGATAATTCTAATTTTGAAGCTTGTTTTGAATCTATTTATATATAATAATGTTAATTAGTCAAAATAAAATTTAAGTTAAAAAAACTTTGATAAAAATAAAAAAATTAGGAGTTTTATTTCTCTAATTGTCGTCCTACACCGATATACATCAAATAACCCCCGATGAGCGCTAAAATTACACCAATTGGACCGATTAAAAGCCTGACTGTTGGGTTGTTTAAGAAATTTGAAAAGAATATCGTGTACATAAATATCATTACCGCGATAACACCGAATATAAAGAATTTCCATTTCTTTTTTAGTTGTTCATCTTCAAATTTCTTATAAACTTGAAAAGATAAGTACAATAAAGGTAGAATTGTGAATATAGTTACACCTAAGAATACATAGAGAAAGAAAGGTAGATGCCATACGGGTGACCAATTTGTAGTAGCATTAAGTTCAACACCCCATCCTGGAGTTATTACAAAAAAGATCATACAAAACATATAAATTCCATATCCAATAAATATGATATACTGTTTTGTTGGAGTGATTACTTTTTCTGATTTCAGTAGAATTAGGTTAAAGACAATGAAAAATATTGGAGAATAAAAAGCGCCAAAGTTTGTAAGATAATTTAAAAAAACTACAACTTGCTCATTCGCAATAGGCCCATAGATAAAATTAAAAATTGTTCCTACTATCACAGATAAATAAAACCCAGCGAAAATCAAATTCAATCTTTTTCTATCTCGTTTAAGAATTAGATACGCTAAATACGCAAACCAAGCAAAAACGAGACCTTGTACTATGTAAATTGTAATAAATCGAGTTGGAGATAGTTGATAAAATACCATATAAACTCACTATAATGTAGTTATGTTGTTTTGTTATTAAATTTGTTATAGTAATTATTTATTAGTTTTTATTTAATATTATTGTCTTTTTCTTATTAACAATATCTGTTTACTCAATATTTTTATTTAGATTAATCATAAATAATATGAACATCACTCAAGTTGACGTCCTACACCATAATATATCAAGTACAATGCGATAAGAGTCGGTAATGAAATCAATGACCAAATAATCCTAAATGTATCATGGTTCAATGTGTTAGAAATAAATGTTCCATAATAGAGAAAAAAATAAGCTGATATACCAATTAAGAAATATTTCCATTTTTTTTTTAAATATTCACTTTTGAGCTTAATATATATCTTAAAGGAATAATAAAAAGTTGGAAAAATTATGAATATAGTACACACTATAACAGAGTAAAGAAAAAAAACCCAGGTCCAATTTGGTTTCCAATGTGTACTTCCATTTATTATAATTCCATCAGTAATAAATAAAAGGTCTAAGATCAATAAACTAAAAATAATAAGTATTAAAATCTGTAATTTAAAATTAATCTGTTTAGTTGGTTTTATGAGGATTAGGACAAAAATCAGAATAAAAACCATTGAAAAACAAAAGAGATAATAAGTCATGACATGCATAATAAAAACGATTGTTGGAACAAAAATATTCGCATATATCATATTTAAGACACCACCAATTGTGACAGAAAGGTAAAAACTACTTAAGTAAAGATTAATCGTTTTTTTTCCCCTTTTTAGTACTAATTATGCCATATAAAGAAAAAACAAAGCAAATAGTCCTTGTACTATATAAATTTGAATGAATCTAGCAAAATCCATTACTTTATATCCCCTAACTTTATTTAAAGTAAAATAATTAATTTTACCTTATTATAATTTTAAAACTTAAGGAATAAATAATTTATCTCAAATTTATATAGATAAATAGTAAAAAATATAATTTTTTTAGTCCTGTGTAAGTTCTATTTTTCGCGCCACTCTTGCCCACATCTTCCACAACGGTACTTTTTTCCGAAGACTCGGGGATAATCATTTATGATATTCGTTTTATCTGTTGATTCATGAATCATATTTTTATTTTCTTCTCCGCAACTTGGACATTTCCGGCGTCCTTCATCCCTTTCAATTGTTAATAACCCATTTGATTCTTCTCCCATTATTCAACTCCATTCTTATTATTTTAATCTAATGGCATTTTTAATAATTATATTTAAATTTGTATCTTATTGTTTTTATAACTTTTTGATTTTCTATCTTTTTTGGAGTAATTTTAGATGAATTTTAATTAAATTATAAAATTAACTCATAAGCTTTTTTCCATAATTTTTTGCAGTTTCAAACAATTCTGGACTTGAATATTGAAATCTTATCATGAAATCATCAAGAATAGTATTATAAATCTCATGTATATCGCTATCGTTGTTGATTATTTCAAAACAATAGATTAACTTCAGGTCCCTTGTGATTCTTTCTAATTGATATCGACTTATTTTAAAATTTTTAGAAGGAGACCCATTAAATATATTTTCAATATCCATTCCAACTAAGATAGATATCCCTTGAAATGAAAAAGTCTCATTAAATTCTCCCAATAAACCTTTAGTAAGAGTATTAAGTGAAGCAGGTTCGTACAAATTTAGAGTAATAATGATAGTATCAAGTTTTTGTACTTTTTCGAAATTATATATTAAATCTTCAAGTGTATCTGCTATGAATATCTTTATCTTAATCGGAATTTGCTTAAAGACAATAAAAAACTCATATTTATCATCATAAATATTGGATTCTATTGCTGATATTTTAAGACTTTCAAAAAAAATGTCCTTAATAGATTCTTTCTTACCTATGATTCCTATCCTCAAGCTATAGCTAATTTTCTTCAAGAAGTCTCTTTCCAAAAATAATTATTATTGTTCTTAATTTTCTATTATTAATTTATTTTAATAAATTATTTTAGTACAATCTTTTTGTTTAAGTGATAACAAAAATCTAATAGCAATTTGATCTTTATGCTGCTGCTATATCTCGAATTAATCTTAATGGTAATCATTTGGAGTTTTTCTTTTGTTGTTGTAGATATTGCTGTAGAATTTATTCCACCTTTATCTATCGCATTTTATCGTTTTGTTATTGCTTCATTATCATTTGTGATCCTTGATCTTTATTTTAAATTCACTAAAAGAAAAGAAAAAAACTCATATAATAAATCATTAGAGAATAATAGATTTACAAAGAATGATTGGGTGCTAATGATACTTGCAAGTTTTACGGGAATATCGATTTTTTTCCTTGCTCAATATTCTGCAATTGAAACTATTGGTCCATCTCTTCCCGCTTTATTTGTTTGTTTAATAACTCCTGTCATAATTACAATTTTAGCCTTAATTTTTTTCGAAGAAAAATTAAATACTCTAAAAATAGTAGGTTTTGTAATAGCTTCAATCGGAGGTTTTTTATTAGTTACCGGAGGGAATATCAATATACTTGCTCCAGATTCTCCAAATTTTTTAGGTTACTTATTTGCATTAATAACTCCTTTACTATGGGCAGTATATTCTACAGCAACAAAAAAGATATCAAAAAGCAATTCAAGCATTACTATGAATAAATATATTGCATATATTGGTACTATTGAATTATTTTTTTTTGTTTTAGTGAATGGTGAACTTTTTAATTTCTTTAGGAACTTTTTTAACATTTCCTTATTCCTTTCTGCCTTATATTTAGGACTTGCTTGTTATGTTTTAGGCTATTATATATGGCAAAATTCACAGAAAATATTAAAATCCTCAAAAGTAGCTTCATTTTTATACATTGAACCGTTCCTTACGCTAATATTTTCTTTATTACTTCAAAGGAGCGAGATAATTGTTTTATGGAATATTATTGGAGGGATAATAGTATTAATAGCTGTTCTAATCATAAATTATAAATAAAAAAAAGGTTTTAGATTGATTTATTCTAATTTAAGTAAATGTTTCACCCAACCGGGTAATATAAATCCAATATAATAAAATGTACTAGAAAGCATCATTAACGTTCTGAAAATTATCAATGTTGCGGGTGATAATGGAATAAATCCATCTCCAATAGCGCCTATTGCAAACAAATTGAATGATAAAAGTAGAAATCTCCCCTTCCATACTATTAATGGGTTGTCTTTTTCTTTTAATGAAGCTATGGCAAAATCGTTACCAGTTATTGTACTAATTAGTAGAGAGAAAGCAAGAAAACCTAAAGCTAAACCCTTATAATCAATATCAATTGCACTTTCTTTAATACCAATTAAATTTACTACTGGAGCTCCTGAAGCAAAGAATAGAAAGTAAAATATATAAATATAAAAAACAATTGAGAAGCAAAAAACAATCCATGTAACAACACGTTTATATTTCTCGTGTAAAGCGGGCATATAAATTTGAAGCCATGATAATAAAGCAATAGGAACTGTTACAGTTCCTATTAAAACATAGAACGGATAGGCAATTTCTTGGCCAGTAATTACCCAGTATATGTATCCTAACCCACTGGGATACCAGGGAGACATTGTAAAAATAATTGCCAAAAAGAAATAAAATAAGATTTTTTCCTTCGTTTTAATATATTTATAGAGAGTAATTCCACCGTATAACCAAGAGATAATAACTGTAAGAAAACCAAAAATACCAGATAAATGCAACTCAACAACCGACATAATATTCACATTTAGAATTATTGAGATAAGTAATTAATAATAATGTGTTAAATCTCTATTTAATATTTATGTGTTCTTACTTTTTTACTGACAATTCTATTAAATTTTTAATAATCATCCCTAACAAAACATATATATTTAAACATTTTAATAGAATTAAAACATAATTCTCAAACATATTCAAAATACAAAGGTGAATATAAAATTCCTAGGCGTTATTATGCGAAATCTAAGAAAACCTACGCAAAAGATCAATCTTTCGAACAAGATCAAGTAGGTGAAGAAAAGGAGCGTTACTTAATCAGTATAGAATTAATGAGTTTGAAAACCCTGAAAGATTATGATATTTTTGGTTGGCGTGGAGAATTCTACTTTAAGGTGGATGGTCCCAAGACGTTTAAAGCCCGATGGCCAAATAAAGGTACTATAAAGTTACAAAGGAATCAAGAATTTACCAGTAAAGCTGATATGTCCCTCTGGAGCCAATTTAAGACAGTACATGTGGATCATCCTGCTGTACAAAAAATTAAAGTAATTCTAAGGGAAAAAGATCATTTGAAAAAAGACGAAGTTGTTGCTGAGCAAGAATTTGAAATTAAACTCCCATCAAAAACAGAATATGTAATATTACAAGACAGTAAAGAACAAACAAAAGCAAAACTAAGAATTCAGGCAGCTAGAACAAGATATTAAACAAATAATTATTATTTCTTTTTCTTTTTAAGCTATATTGTGAATTTTTCATATTTAGAACTGCAAGGATGATTATCCGTAACCCAGAACTCCTTTTTGGTTGGAATTACGATTATTGATCCTAGTGTTCCTGCTTCAGGTCCATGCGTACAAACAGTAAAGTCATCAGGGTCTCTGTTATCATGATCACTTAAAATATTTTTAACTATATCAATATTTATTTTCCCTTTCAGCTTTTTTAATAATTTAATTTCTCTCTGATACCGTCTTATTGGAGATTCAATAGGGTTAATATCCATATCATCCATTTTAAAGCGTACATAATCTGGTAAATTAGCATCTTTTAGTTCTTTAGTTTGATAATGGTTTGTATGAGCTAAAATGCCATCACTAGGTCTACGAATTGCATGACGAGTGCTTGTAGTTTCAATCACACATGTATCTCCCGATGAATCCATGAATCCATAATGGCATCCATTTGAACGGCTTGTAAAGTTTGTAATAAATTTAACGGCTTCTTGAGTTGTTGCACAGGTCTCGAGCATTTCTTGTACTAGAAATGTGCCTGGGACACCTTTTAATCTGAAATCAAGAGGTTTTTGCTTCCAAGAACGACCATAATTATAGCCTATTGCTAACCCTTTCTCATTCAATCCCATATGACACCCTGTAAGAGGATATTGTGTGAAATTTAAACTTTTATAACCATCATCAGGTATCTCTTCTCGAACTACTTGAAACGGCTGGAGAACGTTAGGAAAATCATAATTACGTCCAAATATCATCAAATTGCCTAATGTTGCTTCAGGAAGTGCAAATATCATTGAACAGGCTTGGACTGGAGGATTTTTATAAAGTGATTTTGGATCTCCTGACATAACTTCGATAAAATGAGCTCCATGAAGGATATATCTTTTGATAAAGGCTGCTTTTCCTATTGATATCATTTTATCATACTGATTAGGAACCAACTGTTGTAAAGATTTCTTTATATTCTTTTTACCCATTATACCTAAACCAAGCTTAATTATTGAGAGAGGAATTAATTTTGAGGTGACTTCTGAAAACATTTTTGAGTGAAAGACAATATCGAACATGTTATGAATTTTATCTTTCAATTGTTCTCCCTGTTGGGTTCCTCTTTCGATAGCAGTCCCCTTTAATTTAATGTAATCAACCATATTTACCATTCTTTTCTTAGGGTTTAAAATGTTTATATAAATAAGGAATTTTAATATATACTATAATTCTTAAAAAGTTAAAAAAATCTTATTTTTTTAAAAAGTAAGATTACAATTAAAGGAATCTAACATGATATAGTATTAATTTTGAGGAAATAATTATAATTGACTGGAAATACCGACTTTAAAGTTGGAATTGCTACATTAGAAGATGCTCAAGAGATTATGAATGCTTTTAAGCAAAATTTAATTGACGCAAGAGATATTGATGAAATCTCTAAAAAGCAAATAGAAGAATTGGAAGAACAAGGCTTTTTGCGAAAAGAAGTGAACATAGAATATTATAAAAAACTTATCGAAGATCCTAATACAGAAATTTATGTTGCGAAAAATAGTACTGAAAAAATAATTGGTTTTGCGAGTATTCATAGAAAAAAATATAATATAATAAAAGTTCGTGATGTTATCGGCAATCTTTCTTTCGAGAATGAAAGAACCAAAGACTTACTTCTTAATGAAGATAAAGAATTCGCATATTTAGACCAAGTGAGCATTTTGCCAGAATATAAACGCAAGGGAGTTGGTACAGCAGTTTTTCAAAAATCATTAACATTAATTGATACTCCCATAGTTGCCTTTATAGTAGAAGAACCACTTTTTAATAAAGCTTCTATTTATTGGCATAAATATAATGGATTTGAATTCTCTGCGATTAGTGATGGCGAATATAAAGGTAAAGCGTTTAAATTCCAAATTTTTGTGCATTGGAATAATTAATCTAAATATGTTGTAATAATCAATTGTTGAAATCAAGAATGATTAGTATAGAGAAACTTTTTATGGTTCAAATATCTTCAAATCTATGTAAAGTATATTATATTTTAATAGAATCGTTCTTCTTTTTTAGAGCCTGCAAAAGCTCTGTTTTAAGTATTTCAATATTTATTTTAGGTTCAGCTTTTTCTTTATTTAGTAATTGCTGGGATGGATCCACTCTTTTATTTGTAATGTCTGAGAATATTTTTATTAGTTCATCTTTTTGGTGATCTTTAGCGCTTACTTGGGGTTTTTTGTAGAAACAATTAATAGAAGTCTTATCATCAAGGTTAAAATAACCACATCGATGACAATATAAACTTTGTAGATATAAATTAGTTTTTGGACATAAAACGACGTCAATAATTATCTCTTTTATGTTTATACTAATTTTTTTAACCTTCACTTGAATAACCATTCCTTATAAATTTGATAGACTATTTAGATTATAAAGCATTTAGGTATAGTTTTTCCCCATTGTATTTTAGATGAAAGGGTGGATCTTTTATTCACTCAACATTATAATAAATTTTAATGAAGTAAAAATGATATAGAATGCTCGAAATTGTTTTATCGATTATATTATTCATTATTGGTTATCTAATAATATTTTTTGCTGCAGATGTCTTTTTAGATAATTTAAAAGAAGTTTGTATTCTATACGGAATATCCCCTTTTGTTATTGGAGTATTAATTATTGGCATCGATCCAGAAGAATCAATTGCTTCGATCATTGCTGCTATTAATGGACTTTCCTACATTGCAATAGGAAATGTTATCGGTAACTCAATATTTGCATTGACAATAAGTTTTGCAATTCCCGCCTTTTTCTATAAAATTGATTTTAGATCAATCCATCAATCTTACTTTATATTATTATACATTTGCCTTTTTTTAATCCTTCTCGGAATAATTAGTTATTTTAGAATATTTTTTATCGGAATTATTGCTATTTTCATATATTTTGTATATTTGATTAGGAATATAAATCAATTCTCTAAAGGAAGTTCTACTGGATTTGGCTCAACGGAAAATCTCATGAAGAATGATAAGAACACTCAAGAATTAAAGACAAAATCTAAAATTAAAAAAATCATTCTAATCATTATTAGCTTTACATCTATTTTTTTAGGGGGAGAATTATTAATTTTTGCCACAGAACAAATTATACTACAAACTAATATCCCAGAAACGTTCTTTGGGCTCGTTATAATTGCATTTATAACAAATGTTGAGGAATTAACATTAGTTATAAAATCTATAAAAAAAAAGAGCGTTGAAATTGGCTTGGGAGGGATGATAGGAAAAGTAATATGGAATTTAACACTAACTTTTGGAATTAGCGCTATTTTTATTAGGAATTTCCAATTCTTATGGATCTTTTTTTGGAATTGGTTCTTATTATCAATAATAATAATCTATTTTAATTTTGTATCAAAAAAGCAAAGTTTAGTTCTCAAAGATGGAATAATATTGACAATATTTCTAATTTCATTTCTAACAGTTAATTTCACAATAGTAATTTAACTAAAGTAGTAATAAAAAATAGATGAAAAATATGAATTACTTATTGTTTTTTTCTTCAGATTCAGGTTTTTCTTTCAAGGATTCAATAATATTTATTATATCTTCTGCTAATTCATAGCGTTCGGCTCGATGCTTCTCTCGATTTAACCTTTTCTCAACACGCAAGGGTGATCCAATCTTAACTTTTAGGCCATCTCCAGTAAACATGTTCAATATTTTAGTTTTTTGTGTAGTAATCGCTATGGGAATAATTGGAGCATCTCCTGCAATTGCGAACTTTATAATTGCAGCCATCGATTTTATCTGTACTTCACGATCATGTCTTGCTTCAGGTGTCATACCTACAAGATCACCTTTCTCATTCAATATTTCAAATACTTTTTCGATTGGTTCAGTATCTTCTTTATTTTCAGTTCCTCGAATCATTCCAAGACTCTTTAAAACTGGACCAGCAATTTGATGCTTCATTAATTTTGGATCAAGCATAAAATGAATTTTTCGTCCTGATACCTGAGCTATTATTAACATATCTCGGATTACGTTCGGTGTGATTGTGGTTAAAATCGCTTTTCCTCTGAAGGGAATGTTTTCTTTCCCTTCAATTTTTAAATCCATGAAAGCCTTAAAGAATAAACCGCTTAGTCCTTTTACAGCACCATAAAGCATATCAAAAGCAATAACTTTTGGATTTAACTTATCTCCTTCATCCTTTATTTCTGTACTTGTACTTTCACTCATTTTTTTATTACCTCTTATTATAATTTATCTATAAAATCATTAACTTCTTCCATTCTTTTTTCATAATATTCTTTTAAATCTTTTTCTGAAACAAACGTGGGAATGACCTTTTCTGTATAAAGGTCAAAAATCGTACTTAACTTAGTTTTATGTTTAATGGTTTCTAGGAACTCTTCTCCTAATTCTTTCATTTGTTTTATAAATTCTGCCATATTCCTAAAATACCTCCCATTTTCCACATCTACTACCCCAACGGGCAATTACTTTATTTTCGTCTTGAGGCATTTTAACTTGAACTATTTCACAATTATTTGGACAATCTCCACAGTAGAATGTTGAGGTTTTGAATTCAATATCCCCTACGTTAAGTCCTCGGAATATAGTTTCTGTTGGGTTGTCTAGATAATAATCTCTAACAAGGATTGCCATACCTAAGGCTCCCATTAAAACATTATATTTCGGTACGATTACTTCACAACCCAAGTGTCTTTCAAAAGCTTGAATGATACCTTTATTATAGGATACTCCTCCTTGGAAAACTATTGGTTCGTCTAATTCCTTTCCCTTAGATAAATTATTCATATAATTTCTAACTAATGAATCACATAAACCAGCTATAATATCCTCTTTAGAATACCCTGCATTCTGTTTATGGATCATATCAGACTCAGCAAATACCGTACATCTTCCAGCGATGCTCACGGGATTTTTAGATTTCACAGCATAATCTCCAAATTGCTCAATCGGAATACCCAATCTAGATGCTTGATGATCAAGAAAAGAACCAGTTCCAGCAGCGCATACAGAATTCATTGCAAAATCTACAATTATTCCATCACGTAAAATGATGATTTTAGAATCTTGGCCACCAATTTCTAAGATAGTGCTTACATCAGGATATAATGATTGAGTTGCAACTGCGTGTGCAATAATTTCTGTTTTCGCAAGATCTCCCCCTACAATAGCTTTCGTTAAATATCTTGCTGAACCAGTAGTTCCGCAACAACGTATTGCGTATTCTTGTAGTTCTTCATTTTGTTCAACCTTTTCTCTTAAATCTTCCATGCCTGCCTTGGCAGAATCGATAGGAGATCCTCTATTACGTAAAAATACACTTGTGAGGACATTACCATCAAGATCCATTAAAACAAATTTACACGTAACACTTCCTATATCAATTCCAAGAAAAGCATCAAGCTTTCCGTTTTCTTTAACTACTTTATCTGAAACTTGTACCATAATTACACCTTTATTATGCCTGAATTAATTGAATACACTCCTGAAAAAAATGTGATCCATTTGATTTATAAAAATGCATCTTATCATCTTCAAGTGAGATCTTTTCAAGACCTAATTTATGCTTACGTCTTGATTCCATTAGATCTACAAATGCTTCTAATCTCGTCCTCATTCCCTCAGTACCAGAATGCTCATCAAAAGAGAAATATATAATCGGAAGATCATACATTTGCTTAAGTTTATTTGTTATAATTGTCCGAGCAGTCACTTCGGGCATACAGGTAAAGGGGTATACATGTACGCTCCCTGAGAAACCACTTTTAGCGCGATCTATATATTCACCAATAACCCAGCGAGCCTCTCCCCCAATATCCATAGGAATGTAGGGCTGAGATAAGTGTTCTAACCACCTTCGATGATAATTCAAATGGAATTTATGCGAAACCCAATCCCATAAACTTAAATTTTGATGTATCTCTACACCCATTTCTCCAAGCTTACGTCTAATATCTACATTAACATATGGTTCTAAACTTATATGAATTTCACCAAATATCGCTACCCGTAAAGGAGTTCGTGTTTTGTCAATATCAATTTTATTAAAATCTTCTTTAATTACTTTTTTGAAATTTCGTAGTTCCTTAAGGGTGTTAGCTTGATCAAGTTTTATTAGTATATTATTCAAAACGTCAGTAGTATCTCCTTGATTTCGTTCATAAGCACGGAACAAACCTTCTGCAGTTTGAATGTCTTGTAAAAGTTTTGCTTTCTTCAAAAAAAAAATCACTGCTTTTACGAATCTTGGATAAGCAAATAAACCGCTTTTGCCACTAAGGTCTTGTAGAGTTTTTACCCAATGAAATTCTAGTAAATCTGCTTGATCTAACGGAATTATTTTCACATGTTTATAACCCATATCATGTAAAATACGTTCTTGAACAGCATGATAAAAACCAAAACGACATGGTCCGCAATCTATAGCCATTACTAAAGTATCGGCACCCTTTTTAATAGCATTTACAAAATCTCCTAATGTTGCTTTAAATGGGAAGCAAACAAACTCTGGGCTGTATTTTACGCCAACTTTAATGGCTTCTCTATTAGTTGGATCGGGTAAGATTACTTTTATTGACGGATCTAAAACTTCGAATAATGTTTTGAAAGCCACCCAATTAGGTCCCATGTTAGGAAAGGAAAGGATCATGTATCACTGAACTCCTATAATTACTTCAGACTTTAATTTAACTTAACGAATGATTATAAATGACGTTTACTTAAATAAACCTTTGTTTAAATAACAAAGCAAATAATAAAAATGTACCCATTATAAACAAATTATCAATAGTATGAAATCTTTTATTAAAAATCTTAGTTTTGGTTAATAAGTTTAAGCAAGATTATTTTATTCTATTTTACTTAATAAGGATTCACCTAACAAATAACTGAAATTAATAAATCATAATATTAAGCTATATTACTATTAGATCATTAAATAAGATTAGTTTTTAGTTTTAATATTAATTAGAAGGAAACCTAATGAGTAAAGAATTTAATATTGTCATAGAACAGGATGAGGATGGATACTACATTGGCAGCATCCCCGAATTGCCTAGTTGTCATACACAAGCAAGATCTTTAGATGAATTAAATAAAAGAATTATTGAAGCAATTGAATTATATCTTGAAGTTGATAAAGATCGGATAAAAAAGACAATTAAATTCATAGGATTTCAAAAAGTGGGGGTTTGCTTTGAAGAAACTTATCCCTATTGCTCCAGACAAATTAATCAAAATTCTTAAAAAATAAGAGTAATGATTCAGGTTATTAAGAGTTTAACTATTAGACTACCCCCTGCGATAACAACTATCATACTTAATATAATTATAAATAATATCGCTATGGTTTGAGCTTGCAGTGCTGCGGAATATTTAGCAAGTGCTTCATAGTACATTTTCTCACCTTCGATAATATCCTCTCCTAATCCCCCTGTAACTTCCCAAAATGTAATTTTTTCTGCCCATTGTCTGTTCTCATTCATTATATCTTTTTGATTATTCATAATAATCTGTTTATTATTGATTTCAAATAAACTTAAAATGACTAATATTCCTGCAGTAAATATTATCAAAAAACATAAACCCAGAATTAATGGTTTTTTTCTAATCTCTTTCATTTTTTACATTAAGTTAATAAAATATATATACCTCAAGCGCATATGGTTCTGTTAATTATTTAAGAATTGTTTGTTATTAATTTTATTTATCTTCAAGTTTATCATATTGAATAAAAGATGTAAACCTTTGCGACATGCTACCTTCATTTGATACTCTTACTAACTCAGAGTTTCTATCTTGAAATTATAAAAAAAAAAATTAATATCTTTTAGAATTTGGTCTATGAATTTCTTATTATTGAGACGCAATTTATACTAAATAACCAAAATTAAAATAATAGCACTTTTATAGGATTCAATTAACATTTATTCAATATGTAGAATGGATTTTAAAGGCTGTAAAATGATTTTAAAAAGAAAACTGAATAATTTTATTAACAAATGTTTTTATGCATATTGTTTGATTAGATATATGGTTGAACAATCAACACTTAAATTAAAGAATTAAAGGAATGATGCTAAAGTTTGAGTTCTAAGTCAGAAAAAGAAAAAAAGAAAGGTAAAAAAGAAAAAAAGAAGAAATTAATGGTTCAAGAAATAAGTGACGATACGGAAGTTCAGGAAATAACAAAAAAAAGTAATATTTTTTCTATATTAAACAGGCTTGACGATATAGATAAGGCTAAGGGTCAAATGGAAGAGAATAAATTAAGAAAAGGTATAATCGAAAGTGAACAATTAGAAAAAACAGAGATAATAGAAACTGAAAAATTAGATTTTAATACATTCAGAAAAGAAATAGAACAATTAAATGAACTTAAAAATCGCTACTTGACTAAAGGAGAATATGATAAAGCCATTGAAATCTCTGAAAAAATAATTGTTATTGCATTCTCAAATAAATTAAAGTCATTAGTAAATGAAGAGAATAAGTTTTTAGAGCTCATGCGAAATAAAGAAATTCAAGCAACTGACAATACAGAAATTCTTGTAAAAGATAAAGTGATAGATGCCATCAAGAAAGAACAAATAGAAAATATTACAACTAAACAAGAAGAAGATCTAAAATTGGATTTAATAGAAGTTCAAGAAAAACAAAGATTAAAAGAAGAGAAAATAAAATTTGAAAAAGAAAAAGAAAAATTTGAACAAGAGAAACTAAAATTCGAACAAGAGAAACTAAAATTTGAAGAAGAAAAAGAGGCTTTTAAATGGGAAAAACAAATGTTTGCAGAAGTAAAAAAATATGAAAGAGACAAAGAGACTCCTTAGCTTATTTTTTTAAAGGTATTATTATACCAAAGAAATCTAATTCTATAAAAACAATGTCTAATTATTGTTTTTTAATTTAGAATTATTAATGTCATAAGGATTAACATTTATGTCATCTAGAATGAAAATTATATTTGGAGATTGGCGTTTAGGCAGAATTCTCATGTTTATCTTTATAACAAGTTCAGTTTCATTTGGGTTGGGAGGTTCACTGATAAATATTATACTAGCAGGCTTAGTGGGGGCAACTCTATCAGCGGGGGGATTTTTTTTTGATTATCTTGGAGATTATAATAATGATCGTGAATCTGGCAATTTAAAGAATCCTATAGCTAGAGGTAAATTATCTCCAAGAGGAGGTCTTATAATTATTATCTCGTGCTTTACTATTAGTAGTGTAACGTGTATCATAATAAATCCTTGGGCACTTATCCCGTTAGCTTGTTTAATAGGGGTTATTGGTGGCTTGGTACAAGGATTATTTGATTCTGCTCTCTTGCGTGCCTTTAGTTTAGGAACTCTTCAAGGATTCTATGTTCTGATTGGTGCTCTTTTTGCCTATAAATTTGAATTAAGTGTGATACTTTTAGCTTTATTTCTGTTTTTTGCTATGACTGGGGCAAGAGTACTTGGAGATATAAGAGATCTTCCTTATGATCAGAAAATTGATACGAATACAATTCCCAAAAAATATGGAATTCAATGGGGGGGATACTTTCTTTTAATAAATGAATTTATTGCTTATATTATTGGAATAGTAATTTACTTACTAGGTTTATTTGGTATTGGGTACCTGATTTGCATGATTAGTATTATTGTTATTGGGGTTCCATTAAATTTATTGTTTATTATTCGACCATCACCAAAAATAGCACGAACTATAAATGTATTATCTTTAGCTATTTTAGGCTCATTATTTGTATTAGCAATGTTTATAGGAAAGTTATAATTACCGTGTTTTATACATTATTTAAATAGAAATAAAATAAGAAGAAAAATTCTTTTTATGAATAACTCAATTTATCCTTTATTTACATAATCCAGAAATGCTTTAACTACCATTTTAAATCTTGGATCGGGGACAACAGTTAGATGGTCCTTTCCTTGGATTTGAAAGTGACAAGCATTTGGTACCAATTGAGCTATTAATGTTTTATCTCCTGGAATAAAATCATCAGATCCTAAAACAGTTAAAATTGGTGTTTTTACTTTTTTAAAAGAAGCTTTTGATTGAGAAGGAGATCCTACCAAGTCAGGTGTTTCTTGAAAGGTTCCCGCCATGACTGCAGCTAAAGCATTTAGATCATTGCCACCAATTTCAGCAAATTGACGAAATCTACGAGCAATAGGATCTTTAATATGATCAATACTTTCTGCTTTAAAAGCTTCTATTCTTAGAAGTGTATTTTCCCTGTAAAGAGTTCTTTCTTTTTCATTTTGAGGTAAATATAATACAAAACCTCCTAATATAGCTGATATAAAAAGTTCTGGTTTTTGTAATAATAACTGGGATGTAATTAATGCTCCCATAGAATACCCAAAGAAATTAGCTTTTCCAATTGATAAATTTTCCATTAGAATAATAACATCACTTATCATTTTGTCATGTCCATAAAAAGAATCTTCATGAGGTTTATCACTTTTTCCATGACCACGGCAATCTAAAAGAATTAAACGATAGTTATCTTTTAACGTGCTTATCCATTTTGTGTGTTTCCAATTCTGTTCTATATTTGAAGCAAAACCATGAATCATTAATATAGGCGGACCTTCACCTACAGTTTCATAATATATATTAACTCCATCATTATTGAAATAAGGCATTTAGATATTTCACCTCCCATTCTAATTTAATATTATTCTCTTACCCTTTTCAATTCAATTTTCACAGCATTAGTTCTATCTGGGCATTCAAGTTCCATTACGTCAGGATCTTCGACCCATGTAGCAGGAAATCCTCCTCCAAATTGAAGCATCATAAGATTAGGAAATATATCATGGTAAAAAAATCCACACAATCCTCCTGAGTCATGGCAATCTAACTCTATTTCATCTCCTACTTTATGATTTTTGTTACAAAATCCTTTTACTTCTTTTATAGTTCCAATAATTTGAAATCCTACTCGTGGCATATTTATAACCTTTTCAAAATCTAATTTTAAATATTTGAAGGTTTTATTATATTTATTGTTATTTTACAATTAATTTAAGTTAATTCGTATACTTTATCATTTAAAGCGATATCAATGGTAAATTTAGCAGATCTAGAACAACCTCATGTTTTCTGGGAATATTTTTTACAAATATTAGAAATTCCTAGGTGTAGTCGAAATGAAGAAAAAATAAGAACTTTTATTAAAAAAGAAGCAGAAAATTTTGGGTTTAATTCAAAAATCGATGAAATAGGAAATATTGCTGTAAAGATTCCCGCTATTAACCAAAAACTAAATTGTGTTTTACAGTGCCATATGGATATGGTATGTGAGAAGAATGAGGATGTTATTCATGACTTCTCAAAAGATCCTTTAAAACCTAAAATAATCGATATTGAAGGTGAAAAATGGATTACAGCAGAAGGAACTACTTTAGGTGCAGACAACGGTGTAGGAGTATGTTTTCTCCTAACTCTTATGAAAAAAATTCACAACAACGAGTTAAAATTTGATACAATAGGTTTAGATTTATTATTCACTGTTCGTGAAGAATATGATATGGGTGGGGCAAAAAATGTTGATCCAAATCTTGTTCACGGAAATTACCTAATCAATCTTGATTCTGGTCAAAAAGCGATTACAATCGGATGCACAGGGGGCATTGGATTTCATACAAGAATAAAAAAAAAATCTATTTTAATAGATCGAGGAAAATTAAAACTCTCCCCCATAAAACTTTCCATTTCTGGATTATGTGGTGGACATTCTGGAAGATGCAATGAAGGCCAAGCCCATGCAATTAATATATTATCTCAAATCCTTTGGAAATTGAATAAAAAGTATACAATCCATGTTAATTCTATAAATGGGGGAGGTGCTGCTAACGCAATACCTAGAGAAGCGAACTCAACTTTTTTTATTAAGGAAGACCAGTTTGAAGAAATCAAATTATATTTATTAGAGATTTTCAAAGAAATTAAACAGCTTTTTGATGGAATCGAAATGGACATGGACATTACGATCGATAAAATAAAAGACTTTGCGAGTAATGAAACTTTCTCAAAAGAAGTTCAAAATAAATTACTCAATCTTTTATATATCTTCCCTAATGGTCCGATTGCATTCCATCCTAAAATAAAAGACTTGATGTTTACTTCAACAAATTTAGGTAAAATAAGGACAAAAGAAGATCACATTAAAATTAGATGGCTCCATCGAAGCTTAAGCAGCTATTATAATAATGATATTTATGAACAAATTCTTGAATTATTAAATCTTTCAGGTCTAGAGATGGACCATAAGTACCGTGGAAGTTATCCTCCTTGGGAACCAAATTTTAATTCTAAACTCCTGAAAATCGCTAAAGAAGCCTATAAAGATGTAAATAATGAAGATGCAGAAATGAAAATTATTCATGGAGGGTTAGAAGCTACACTATTAATCGATAAAATCCCTGGAATTGAAGCACTAGCTTTTGGTGCTAATTCTACGGGACTTCACTCTCCAGATGAGCGGTTAGAAATTAAATCAGTAGAAACAACTTGGAATTTTCTCATATATCTACTTAAAAAAATGGATACATAATAAGGGATATAACATGGAAGATATCTCTAAGATTGCCATAATATCAGATATTCATGCAAATAAATACGCTTTAATCAGATTTCTTCATTATATAGAAGAAAACTATCAAGCTGAAAAAATTCTAAACTTAGGAGATTTCGTTCATATTGGTCCGCACCCAAAGGAAGTAGCGCAAATTATTTTCAGCGATAATAGATTCGAAAATATTATTGGTAATAATGAAATGATTATTCTGGGAAGACATGAGACTCCTGAGAACGTAGAACCCCATAGTACTTGGACAATAAATCAACTTGGAAAAGATCTTATGGCAAAAATACAAAACACACCTACTTCTAAAACATTTATTATTAATGGAAAAAAGGTTTTAATGCTCCATTCACATTTTTATGATATCCCAGGTCGATCAGTTCAAGATAATCTTTTAATCTACCAAGGTAAAACTCTTGAAGAATTTTTGAATGACTATCCTGAAGAGTTTGATATTGTCTTAGTAGGACATTCACATGAACAATTATATATCTCATGGGAAGGGAAGAAAATCATAAACCCAGGCTCTATAAGTATTAATTGGGCCCCAAAAGTATCCTTTTGTTTAATGGACCTTGATCCAAAAAATATAAACATAACATTTAAAAATATCCCATATGATACTTCAAAATTAAAGGAAGATTATGAACAGCGAAGTGTTCCGCACCGAGAATTTTTAATGAAATATTTTTATCCTTTTCTCTAATAACAAAATTTTTTTTTTTACTCTATTGCTTTAAATTAATATGGAAATCACAAAACGAGAATTAATTGATTTCAAGCAAAGAAAATTTCCAGAGAAGATATGTTTCAAACCAATTGGAATAATTCATACTCCCTTTAAAATTCTTAAAGGCATCCCTATTCAATCATCATTATCCGATGCAAAGGGCACGATCGAGATATTTCCCGAATATAAATCTGGTTTAAAAGAGTTATCTGGATTTTCTCATATTTATTGTTTGTATTTTTTTGATATGGTAAAATTGCCCGTTCCACTTCAGTCAAAGCCTTTCTTGGACAATGAATTGAAAGGAGTGTTTGCTATCCGAACGCCTTTTCGCCCTAATCCTATAGGACTTTCAATATTACAGATATTAGAGATCAAAGAGCACAAAATCCAAGTAAACAATGTTGATATTTTAGATAAAACTCCAATTTTGGATTTAAAACCTTATGTTCCTTATTTTGATAATATTGAAACAGAGAAAATAGGTTGGTTGAATGGTAAAATTAAGAAAAAAGTAAGTTAAAAGAAAATTCCGTGAGTATTTATGCTTTTATTGTTTCTTTTTTTTTAGAATCAATTTCTAATTTCTTTTTTTTTCTCCTAACCATCTCAACAAAGCTTTCTACTCTTGTTAAAAGACCTGCTTCTCCACTATGTTCATCCATTGTTATTTCAAGAAAAGGCAACCCCACAACCCTCATATCTCGCATGACTAATTCAAAGATTAGGCTATCTGGGCCACAAACAAAACTTATAAGGAAAATAACTCCATCAATCTCGCCACGACCCATAGTGAGAAAATATCTAATTGATTGCATTATTTCCTCTTCATGTCTCCAATAATTTCTAAGATGTTTATTTATAATCACTGGTTCTTTGAATAGTGATTCTGGTAAATTTTCAATTGTTAAAACTTCAACCCCTTGATCTTGTAGTTTTTTCTGGAAATCTAAATTAAT
>Ga0307426_1000127_pt1 | contig 46753 bp, 48 predicted proteins | sample SalMarWE160340MG_FD_202165 | JGI IMG/M metagenome (GOLD analysis project Ga0307426, IMG submission 202165) | Salt marsh sediment microbial communities from the Plum Island Ecosystem LTER, Massachusetts, United States - WE1603-40 | ecosystem: Environmental > Aquatic > Marine > Intertidal zone >... | reverse complement strand
TCTGCTTCTCCGACAGGGAGCTGGAGCGGCAGGTCCAGGTGCTGCACGGGTTGATCTAGGGGAGAACCGTAATTGCGGCGGCCGGTTTCTTCGTCCTCTCGAAGGGCTGAAAGACCGTATCCTTCTCTCGTCTGACGGTACCTCGAGCCTGGTGTAGGAGTAGATAAGATGAGCGCAGACAAACCCTGGCACGAAGACGATACCTTTTGGAAGGAGACCCTGCCGATCCTGTTCCCGGACAGCCGCGTACAAGAGGCGGAAAGGGAGGTGGAGCAGGTCCTGGCTTTGATAAAGATACCGGCGGCGGGTCGACCTGGACCTGTCCCACCGTCTGTACTCGGCTTCAGAGCTCACATTCCTGCTTCGTGACCGTGGCTTCGGGGAGGTTGCCGCCTACGGAGATTTCACCGGTTCCCCCTACGACGACAAGGCCGACCGCCTGGTCGTTGTCGCCCGTAAACCGTAAAACAGATTTCAGGTCAATAGAGAGGTAACCGCAGCCAGGAAATCTTCTGCAGCGAAAGGTTTCAGTATCAAACCCGCACAGCCCGCCTCACGCATCTTCGGATCATCCTCCGTGACCGAACCAGCACTTAATATTACCACGGGAATGTCCGCAGTTCCCGGGTCGGATTTGAGGACCCGGGTCGCCTCCAGCCCATTCAGACCCGGCAGTTGAAGGTCCATCAGCACCAGGTCCGGACGCCGCTCCCGGATGAGCTCGAGGGCCCGTTCGGCATCTTCCGCTTCGATCACCTGGATCTTCCTCATGGCCAGGATCGTACGGATGAGCTTTCGGTTCAGGGGTGCATCGTCTACGACCAGTACTGTTTTATGGTCCACCATTTCCTCTTCTTTCATCCCATTTCCCGATGCAACTCAAGCCCGACTCTCAGCGTACCAGATCTTCCATCTCATCCACGACCCTTTTATCGAGCTTTTGCTGGTCTACTTCCTCCTTCAGAATCCCGATCGCCTTTTCTTTGGACATCGCCTTGCGGTAGGGTCTCTCGGTGACCAGGGCGTCGTAGATATCCACCACGCACATGATCCGGGCCGCCAGGGAAACCTCATCTCCTTTCAGTCCATCCGGATATGAGGAACCGTCCAGCTTCTCGTGATGGTGCCGTATCACATCCAGGGCGATTCCCAGAGTTGATTTCAGGGGCAGGCAGATCCGATAACCTATCTCCGGATGACCCTTCATTACTTCCCACTCGTGGTCCTCGAGTTTCCCGGGTTTGTTGAGGATTTCCTCGGCGATGCCGATCTTCCCGACATCGTGCAGGATGCCGCCCAGCCGGAGGGCGAAGATATCCTTTTCACTGAGTTGCAGCCTTTTACCGAGGGCCACCGCCAGGTTTGCTACCCGTTGCGTGTGCCCCAAAGTGTAGTTGTCCTTGGCCTCGACGGCACTGGCCAGGGAAAACAGGGCGTTCTCCACGCTGACCAGGTTCCTGTTCAGTTCGCGAACCCGGATCAGGGCACGAGTCCTGGCCAGGAGCTCCTGGCGATTGGCGGGTTTGGATAGAAAGTCATCCGCACCGGCTTCGATCCCCCGAACTTTCGCCTGCAGGTCGTCCAGGGCTGTAATCAAAATAACGGGAATAAAGCGGGTACTCTCCCGAGCCTTGACGCGCTTGCAAACTTCGTAGCCGTCCAGGCCGGGCATCATGATGTCGAGCAGCATCAGATCCACTTCGCTGTTGCCGAGCAGGCTCAGAGCCTCCTCCCCGCTGTAAGCCTTCAGCACCTCGTAACGCTCGAGGCGCAGATAACCTTCCAGGAGCTTGACGTTACGGCGATCGTCATCCACGATGAGCACCCGCGGTTTGTCGTCCCCCTGCTCCGCAGAGGGACGGGTGAAGTAGAAGACGCGTCTGTTCTGCCCCTGCTGTGCCTGCTCCAGCGCCGACATGGCTCTGCCCAGCAGTCCTTCTCTGTCGGGGGAGTCGACGGGGAAAGAAGCCATGCCAACGGAGAGAGCGAGCTCTCCGGAGAAACGTTGTTCCACGGCGTCACGAATGCGCGCCCCGGCGACATGGGCGACTTCCGCCGATGTTTTCAGAAGCAGAACGGCGAACAGATTTTCACCGCAGCGGCAGGCCAGATCCACGTCCCGTATATTCGCCTGTATCAAAGATCCAAGCTTCTGCAGGACTTGTTGATCATCGGTAGGCGCTTCAAGCTGGAGAAAGGCGACGGTGAAGGGCTCTCCGCTTCGCTCGGAGCGCAGGAACTCTCGGTCCAACTCGAGAAGGAATTGATCCCGCTCGAACAGCCCGGTGGCCTCATCCCGGTAAGCGTCCCCCGGATTCCGCTGCCTGATCCATTCCAGATTTTCCTGCATCTACGCCATTTCTCCGTTAACTGTAGAAACCGGCAGCTCCAGGACAAAGGAGGTTTCCCGCTGTTTTTCGCTGCTCTCCGCCCAAATGCGACCGCCCTGCAGTTCCACCAGACGTTTGGCCAGGGCCAAACCGCTGCCCCCGGCCATGTCGAAGTGATCGGTGCTCGATTTTACCTGTTCGAAGGGTTTGAAGATACCCTCCAGATCTTCCCGGGAAATGGATACATCGAAACAGGCTATCCGAATTTCCAGCCGGGACGGAGCGGAATCCTCCCTCGGCCCGATGCGAACACTCAGATCGACCTGCCCGCCGTCCGGGGTGAGGGCCACCGCCTTGCTTACCACGTTAAAAAGGACCTGTTTTATTTTACGGACGTCCAGCAGGACCGTTTCCGGCAGCGTTCCTGTCTCAAGGTTGATGGTGATTCCGTGCTTGAGGGCCTTCTCCCTCAGCAGGATCAATGTTCCTTCTAAAATCTCGGGCAGATAGGTGGGTTCATGCTGGACTTCCAGCATCCCCGTGTCGATCTTCGTGATTTCAACGATGTCGTTGATCAGCTCCAGCAGGTTGCGTCCGCTGTCCAACACGTCCTGCAGATACTCGGCCTGGGTTTCGGTCAGCTTCCCGATCTGCTGGGTAGCGACCAGCTCGGTAAAACCGATGATGTGATGCAGCGGGGTGCGCAGTTCGTGGCTCATGTTTGCCAGAAACTCGCTCTTGGCGCGATTGGCTTCTTCGGCCAGAGATTTAGCTTCCAGCAGGTCCTGCTCCGCTTGAAAGCGTTCACTCATATCGCGGAGCACGAGGATCTGGCTTACCGGCTGATCCTGCTTGAACACCCAGGATCGGCGCAGGCCGTAGGTTCGCCGGTTCTCGGGGATTCGCAGAACCGTCTCCCCCTCAGCGGCTGCGGGATCCTCCGGGATCCTGCCATCTGCAGCCGGCAAGGTGGGAATCAACTCCTGCAGGGAACACCCGTCCAGTGTCTTTCTGATGTGCTCAAAGATCTCTCTGGCTGCTGTGTTGGAGGAAACGATTTGTCCCGCCGGATCGGCTACCAGCACCCCGTCGCTCATGTTGTCCAGAGCCGTCTCATAAGAGATGGGAATGATGTTTCCGAACCGGTAGAAGAGGATATTCCAGCTGATGATCAGGCCGGTTAGCAGGAAACCGAAAGGTGTGAAATCGAATCCGGGCAGCGGTTTGAAATCGATCACTTCCAGGAAACTGCCGATCCAGGCAAATACGATGGCAATGATCAGCAATCCAGTCTGTCTCCGTTCCAGGGGCTTGGCCCGCAGGAAGATACGAAACAGCATCATCGTTCCGACCAGCAGCAGCAGGTAGGTATAGGCGATCGTGAAGTAGTACCAGGGACCCCAGGAACGGCTCAGGAGTACGAAGGGACCTGAACTGTCCAGTGAGAAGCTGTGGGTAACGAGCAGGTGATAGCGATTCGTAGCCAGGAGCGCGATGGTGGCCAGGGGAGGGATACACAACGGCACGAGCACCTTGGTACGAAGCCAGCGCCCGTATCCGGAATAGGTGGTGATAAAGGCGAACCAGGTGACAGAGATGAACGCCCCGGCGGCGAACTGCATATTCTGGGCCAGGATCTTGGGTGTCAGCTCCGTCACCGTCAGCTCCATCGCGTAGCCGAACATCCACAGGCTCAGGTCGAACAGCAGCAGACCGGCGAAGCGGCTGCGGACCGAGCCGCCCCGCCAGAGGAGGACCCCGCAGGTGAAGGTTACCGAACCGGCCAGAAGAATCGGCACGGTGTAAGGTGTGAACTGCCAGGATAAAACAGTCATCGCTCCACCAGGCGATTATAGACTGAAAGTCTTGAGAGGTTGTATCCCGTGGGGGAAAAAAGGCGAACCGGCTATTGGATCATCCGGCAGATGAAGAAGGTATTCAACGGATGAAAATCGCCGCCAGAGGGATGTACACGCCGATCTTCACCAGAGCCGCCAGAAGGATGTAGACCCACGAGCGGGCTTCCTCCATCCTGGCCAGTCCCACGGTGATCAGAGCTATTTCCCACAGCGAGATCAGCGAGTGTATCAGGGGTGTGAGCCCGCTCCCGTAGATATCGAGGGCGATCGAAGCCCAATCCACAAGCCAGGTCACCGGCATCGGAATCAGCAGGCCGAAGCCGATGACGTTGAGGATCCAATCGAAGTCGCTCTCCTTTCCCATCCCGCGGAGGATGAGATGAACCAGGGCGCCGGCCAGCAGCCAGCAGGCAAGTCCGAACAGGGGTAGAAAGAAGATCTCCGCCGTGTAGTACTGGTCGGTGACCAGGAAAGTCAGGGAGGAGGGGTGGAAGGGCGTTCGGTTGAGTATCCGGAGGGCCAGAATCGATGTCAGGGCCGTGATCGCGAAGCGAAGCAGGATTGCCCACAATCCCCAGTAGGGCGCAGGTTTGGGCTGAAGTCTTCTGAACGCCCGGGACGGATTGTACAGCCCCTGTATCCAGATTCGCAGAAAGCTCATCATCGTTATGCTGAAATCAAGTATAGATCAGAGCTCAATTCGGTCAAGGGGAGTTATGGTTGGATTATACCATGAGGCAACAAGGGGGAGGAGCGATTTCCTGCATTTCCCGGCGCCACTTCCGGTGCCTCCGGGCCTTGACCAGGAGCGGATTTGAATTCAATGATCAGGTCATGAAAAAATACGCCATCTGCAATGAGCTGTTCGGCGAGATGAGTTTCACCGACTGCTGCGCGCTGCTGCAGCGCCACGGATACCGGGGCGTAGAGATAGCACCGTTTACGCTGTTTGACGACCCCGGGACCTTCACATCTGCTCAGGTCGGGGAGATTCAATGCATCCTGGAAGACCACGATCTGGAGTTCACCGGTTTGCACTGGCTGTTTCTCAAGCCGGAGGGATTGCACATCACAACTGCGGATGAGAGCATTCGCCGCCGAAGCTGGGATCATCTAAAACGGCTGGTCGATCTTGCAGGACAGCTGGGCGGAGGGGTCCTGGTGCTGGGTTCCCCGAAACAGCGGAACAGCATGGGTATGAGCCGGGAACGGGCCGCGGCCAACCTGGAAGAGGGCCTCCGCTCTCTGGCGGATTTCACAGCCCGGAGGAACTGCACGATCCTCTTGGAATCCCTCTCTCCCGACCAGACCGATGTAATCAACTCCCTGGCCGAAGCTGAAGAGTCGATCAGTCGGATCGGGCACCCGGCGATCCAGGGCATTTTCGATTTTCACAACTGTGCGAATGAAGCGGAGAGCTGGGAAGATCTGATCGAAGAGCACTATCCGGTCATCCGTCATGTGCATCTCAACGAAGTCAACGGCAGCTGGCCCGGTACAGGGAGCTCCGACTTTCTGCCCGCTTTCAAAAAACTGGCGGAGAAGGACTACGCAGGCTGGATCTCCCTGGAGATCTTCCATCTTCCCGAGGATCCTGCCAGGGTTCTGCAGGAAACCAGAGATTTCCTCGACCGGACAATCGCTGCACTGGGATAGACGAGGAACGTGAAAATCTGCGATCTTCACTGCGACACCGCCCAGCTCTGGCAGGCCGGCTCCTCCCTGGAGGATACCTCCCTGCATGTAAGCCTTCCCGGCATGCTCGAGGCGGGCGTGGGGCTACAGGTGTTTGCCGCCTACGTTCCGGCCTCCCTGCCCAAAGAAGGGCTCTTCTCCTTCGCCAGGCGTTTGATCGGTCGCATCACGGAGGAGATCGAACGGCATTCCACCCACATCATCCTTTGCCGCGACAGCCGAGAGGTGGAAGCGGCTGCCGATCAGGGGAAGATCGCCGCGCTTTTGGCGGTGGAAAATGGGGATGCTATCGAGGATGACCTTGACAAGCTGCAGCAGCTGTACGGGATGGGCGTCCGGCTTATGACCCTCATCCACACCCGTAGCAACGATTGGGTGATCTCCTCGAAGGATGAGGAACCGGCCTTCGACGGCCTTTCGCGTTTCGGGATAGAGGTGGTAGAGGCGATGAATCAGCTGGGAATGATCATCGATGTTTCCCATGTCCATGACCGGGCCGTGGAGAGGATTTTGGAGCACAGCAGCTCCCCGATCCTGGCCTCCCACTCCTGCATGTACGGTCTGTGCCCGCTGCCGCGGAACATCAAAGACGAGCTGATCCGGGGTATCGCCGCAGGCGGGGGCGTGGTCGGGATCAATTTTCTGCCGGCATTCCTGGACTGCGACTACCGGAAGATCGCGGAAAAGCGCTGCAAAGCCGTGTTCGCCCAGTTCGATCGTCGATCCGGGAAGGCCGGCGCCGACACCGGCAAGCTCGGCAGAGCCTGGATGAAGTTCGGTGAGGACTATAAAAAAGTCATGGCCTCCGAAAGGCTTCCCCTGGAGAGGCTCCTCCAGCACATCGACTACCTGGTCGATCTGGCCGGGGAGGAGGTCGCCGCCTTCGGTTCGGATTTCGACGGTATTCCCGATACGCCCGCCGGTGTGGAGGATTGCCGGGGCTTCAACAACATCGTAACGGGATTACGGAAGCGCGGTTATTCCCAGAAGCGGCTGGAGAAGATCTGCTGGTCGAACTTCCTGCGGGTGCTCGCGAAGGTCTGCGGCTAGAGCCGGGACTCGGGCTATCGTGATTTCCGGAGGTTATTCCCTGTCCGGGACGAGCCCGGTGTGAGCGTTGTAGAGATTCGCGTACAAGCCCCCCTGCACGATCAACTTGACCCCGATGCCGGAGATGATGTTCTCCACCTTGGCGTTGATCTCCGCGATGGCGTCGTTGATACCCTCGAAGCCCCGGCGGATCCGGCCACCAGCAATCCGGAATAGGCTGCCATGATGGGTATGGGAATCGAGCAGATCAGCGCCAGTTTCCAGTTCAGCGCGAACAGCTCGGCGAATCATGGGATCGACGTATCGTTTTCGGCTTTCGATTGCTGGCTGTTGTGTTTTTTGTTCTTGTACATCGATTTATCCGCCGCAATCAGCAGCGTATTGAGATCGACCGGATTCTGAGGATCAAAGGCGGCCACGCCCATGCTTATAGAGAAAGAGTACGGCCGTTGCACACGGCGATTGTGGACTTCCAGATTCTTTCTAAAACGATTGAATAGCACTTCCGCATTGATTTCAGGTTTCTCGGTAATGAGAATCACGAACTCATCCCCGCCAATACGGGATATGATGTCGGACTCTCTAAAACTCTGCCGCAGCAGCTGGCCGGCGTCCACTATCGCCCGATCACCTTCGTGGTGTCCGAAGCCGTCGTTGATTTTTTTTAGACCGTCCAAATCAGCTGAAACGAGGAGCATGCTCCGCCGTGTCCGGGTTGCGATTTTGATCTGTTGTTCCGCCAGGATGAAGAAACCTCTTCTGTTGTACAGGCCGGTGAGCTCATCGGAAAGAGACAGCGTGCGCAATTCCTCCAATACCCGCTCTCTGTCTCGAAGGTATTGATTTGCTCTGGAGACGCTGATAAACACGGCTATCAGGAGAATCGCTGCTATACCGAAAAGCACGACGGACGACAGACTGAATAGGGATCTGAGTTTCTGTTTTTCAGGGCCGATATCGTAATAGATCTCGAAAACACCGGTCAGTCTCCCCCCGCGGAGGATCGGGACATAGGTTTCCACGACATCCGCGGTCATGTATCGGTTCTCGAGGGATCTGCCTCCCCTCTCCACCTCTTTGACCATTATTTGGGGGTCGGCCGTTAACCGGCGAAAATAGGGATCCTGATTCACCTGACCTATTTCTCCAGGCTCACTGGAATAGAGGATCTGTCCTGAGGGAGAATAAATAACCAGGCGAATAAAACGGGCGTCTTGTTCAACCTGCCGGATCTTATCGATGATCTCATCGTCCAAGGTCCCCTGTTCCAGCAGGCGATCTTCTTCTATTACGACCACGCTGATGTATTGTGCGACTCCCACCGCCTCATTTAGCGTGAACTCTTTGAGCAGCCGGGTGATGGTCGGATACTGATGGAAGATCATGAACAGAGGGAACAGGATAATTGTAATAATCGACACGACTACGATGGCCGTAAGAAAGGTAGGTCTGGAATATCTGATGCTGTCCGCAGCGTTGAGTTTCATTTTGATCCTCCATCAACCCGGCTGGGTTAGCTCGGTCAACACCCTGGCGGAAGATTTGGGGTGGAGGAAGGCGATCCGGCTTCCGTGTGCACCGGAGCGGGGGATTTCGTCGATCATCCGCACCTGTTTCTGTTTCAGCTCGATTATCTGCTTCTCGATATCATCCACCTGATAGGAGATGTGATGCATCCCCTCTCCCCGCTTTTCGATGAAGGCAGAGATCGGACTGTCCGGTCCTGTCGGCTCGAGCAGCTCGATCTGCACCTCCCCGATCCGAAACACGGCCAGACGCACCAGCTGATCCTCCACCACCTCCGTACCCCTGTACTCGAGATTCAGCACATCTCTGTAGAAGGGGATGTGTTCTTCCAGGGATCGTACTGCGATGGCTATGTGGTTGATCTTTTTAATCACCTGTTCTCTCCTTCAAAAAGTCGCGAATCTGCTCGTTGATCAAGGTGTAGGGAAGGGCATCTCGCCGGTAGAGGCGCTCCGCCCACCCGGGGAGCTGTTTGGAGACCTCGATGTGCACATCCATCAGCTCGTGAACCTTTCGGTTCAGTATTCCCAACAGCTCCCGCTCCAGACGCAGGCGCCGTTTCTCCGCCAACTTCCCGGAGCTCTCGATCTGCCCCGCGTAGCACTCGATCGCCTCCCGCAGCTGCTCGATTCCATCTTCATGAACGGCGCTGGTCATCAGAATCGGATTATACCCCTCCGGGTATTCCGCCTCCCGGCCGGCTGTTTGGACCGAGTTCTTGAAGCTCAAGACGTACTCCACCTCCGCGAGCAGCTTGTCCGCCCCGGGAAGATCCTTCTTGTTGATGACGAAGATGTCCCCGATCTCCATCACCCCGGCCTTCATGGCCTGGATCTCATCCCCCGCTCCGGGCATCAGGACCAGCAGCACGATATCGGAGAGCTCCACGATCTTGATCTCGGTCTGCCCCACCCCGATGGTCTCGATGAAGATCGATTGGTAGCCGGCGGCATCCAGCACCTTGATCACATCCCCGGTTGCCGCGGCTATGCCCCCCAGAAATCCGCGGGAGGCCATGGAACGGATGAACACGCCCGGATCGGTGGCGTGGGTCTGCATGCGCAGTCGATCCCCCAGGATGGCCCCCCCGGAAAAGGGGGAGCTGGGATCCACGGCGATCACTGCGACCTTGCGCCCGCGCTGCCGTTCCAGGGTGATCAGCCTGTCGACCAGGCTGCTCTTGCCGGCGCCGGGACTGCCGGTCACCCCAAGGATCCGGGAGCGGCCGGTATACGGATACAGGGCATCCACCAAGCCTTCAGCCTCCGGTTCCAGGTCCTCGATCAGGGAGATGGTCCGGGCGATGGCCCTGAGGTTTCCGCGGCGAACCTCCGTGACAAGATCCATGGCTTTCAGGAGCTCTCCCGGGGGGACTCCAGGAACTCGATGATCTGCCTGGTGGTGGTGCCCGGTCCGAAGATCGCCGCCACTCCCTTGTTTTTAAGAAAGGGTATGTCCTGTTCCGGGATGATGCCGCCGCCGAAGACCACGATATCTCCCGCGCCGCTCGCCGCCAGCAGATCCACCACCCGCGGGAACAGCTCATTGTGGGCGCCGGACAGAAGGCTCAAGCCTACGAAATCCACATCCTCCTGGATCGCCGTCTGTACGATCGCCTCCGGGGTTTGACGGATCCCGGTGTAGATCACCTCGTAGCCCTCGTCGCGCAGAGCCCGGGCGATGAACTTGGCGCCCCGGTCATGACCGTCCAGCCCCGGTTTGGCAATGAGAATCCTCGTTTTTTTTGCCGCCATCCTCATCTCCTCACAGCACGATTGTTTCTCTGTGCTCTCCGAACTCCTCCCGCAACAGCTGGCAGATCTCCCCCAGGGTGGCGTATTCTTTTACAGCCTCGAGAATCGGCGGCAGCAGATTGACACCATCCTGTTTTGCACCCTCCCGCAGCTTTTCCAGGGCCGCCCGAACCCGGGAGGCGCTGCGGCTTTCCTTGACCCGGGAGAGCTTTTCGATCTGGAGCCGGTGAACCGCCGGATCGACCCGCAGCAGGTTCTGCGGTTTTTCCTCATCCATCCGGAACTTGTTGATTCCCACCACCACCCGCTCGCCCCTTTCGATGTCCTTCTGGGTACGGAAGGCGGCTTCCTGGATCTGCTTCTGAACGTAGCCCTTCAGAATCGAGGGGATCATGCCGCCGAGGGCTTCAATCCTGTCGATGTACTGCCAGACCTCCAGTTCGATCCGATCGGTGAGCGCCTCCAGGTAGTAGGAACCGGCCAGGGGATCCACGGTTGAGGTGACCCCGGACTCAAAGGCCAGAATCTGCTGGGTGCGCAGGGCCAGGCGCACAGACTCCTCCGCCGGCAGGGCCAGGGCCTCTTCCCGGCTGTTTGTGTGCAGGCTCTGGGTCCCCCCCAGCACGGCGGCCAGGGCCTGGATGGCCACCCGGACGATGTTGTTGTCCGGCTGTTGGGCGGTCAGGGTCGAACCCCCGGTCTGGGTGTGGAAGCGCAGCATCATGGATTTCGGGTCGGTGGCCTGAAATCGTTCCTTCATGATCCGCGCCCAGATGCGGCGGGCCGCCCGGAACTTGGCCACCTCCTCCAGCAGATCGTTGTGGGCGTTGAAGAAGAACGACAGCCGGCCGGCGAACTCATCCACGTCCAGCTGCGCCCGGATCGCCGCGCGCACGTACTCGATCCCGTTGGCCAGGGTGAAGGCCACCTCCTGGGAGGCGTCACTGCCGGCCTCCCGGATGTGGTACCCGGAGATGCTGATCGTATTCCACAGGGGAACTTCCCGGCTGCAGTAGGCGAACACGTCGGTAATCAGACGCAGCGAAGGCTCCGGGGGAAAGATGTAGGTTCCCCGGGCCACGTACTCCTTGAGGATGTCGTTTTGGATCGTTCCTCGCAGCTTCTCTTTCCCCACTCCCTGTTTTTCCGCCACGGCTATGTACATGGCCAGCAGGATCGCCGCTGGTGCGTTGATGGTCATGGAGGTGGAGATCTTGTCCAGCGGGATGGCCTCGAAGAGGATCTCCACATCCCTCAAGGTGTCGATAGCCACCCCGACCTTCCCCACCTCCCCTTCAGCCCGGGGATCGTCGGAGTCGTAACCGATCTGGGTGGGCAGGTCGAAGGCTACCGAGAGCCCGGTCTGCCCCTGCTCCAGCAGGTAGCGATATCGCCGGTTCGACTCTTCGGCGGTGCCGAAACCGGCGTACTGGCGCATGGTCCAGAGCCGACCCCGGTACATGGTGGGCTGGACCCCCCGGGTGTACGGATACCGACCGGGAAAGCCCAGTTTTTCCAGATACTCCTCTTCGCAGTTGCCTTCGGGAAGGTACAGCCGCTCCACCGGCTTGTCCGATCCGGTGATGAATGTCTGCATTCGTTCCGGATGAAGGCCGAGGAGGGGTTCGACGATACACCGCTCCCATTCTTCTTTTTGTTTACGGATCTCCTTCGGCATGTTCTCACCTCCCCCTGTTGCTGTAGCGTGGTCTATCTTCAGTACTCCAGGCTCTCTCCGATGGGCAGCACCCGGGCTTTTTGGCCTTTGGCCTGAACTCGTTTGACGAACTCCCCGGGTTCAACGTCGATGACCTCGAAGGTCTTGAAGTGCATGGGGAGGTACAATCCGGCCTGCAGGAACTCTGCGGCCATCACTGCATCTTCGATTCCCATCGTAAAATTGTCGCCGATAGGCAGAGCAGCCAGGTCGATCTTGTTCATCTGGCCGATCAGCTTCATATCGTAGAACAAACCCGTGTCGCCGGGATGATAGAAAGTCTTTCCATCCATGGTGATGAGAAAACCGCAGGGATTCCCCGTGTAGGTGCCGTCCGGGGCAGCCGAGCCGTGATGCGCGATCGTCAGCTTGACCCTGCCGAAGGGGAACTCATGAGCGCCGCCGATGTGCATCGGGTGGATCCGAGCCCCTTTGCCGGAGCAGTAGATGGCCAGCTCATTCGGCGCTACAATGGTGGCATTATTGGCCCTGGCGATCTCGATCCCGTCTCCCAGATGATCCCCGTGACCGTGGGTCAGCAGGACGTAGTCGACCTTGATCTCTTCCGGGCTGGCCGTGGCCAGGGGATTGCCGGACAAAAAGGGATCGATCACCAGACGCGCCTTTGATCCCTCCACTGTGAAGGCCGCGTGTCCCAGATAGGTTAATCGTGGCATAACCTGCTCCTTTCCACCTATCATGATACGCACGATTGACTTCCAAGCTCAAGAACGTTCCGTAGAAATTCCTTGATTGTCCTTTCCCGTGTACATAGTTTATAGGAAACGCTTTTGATTTCGGAGAAACCTGATGGCATCCAGTGCTAATAAGAAATCCGGACGGTCCAATAGCTCCCGGAGCAGCGGCGGCAAGACCGTTTCCTCGGGCACGCTCATCGCCTCGATTATCGCCGCTTTTTTGGTGGGATACGTTGTCAGTGCCTTCGTAGGCGGGTTTCGATTGGACAGCAGCTTCAGCGGGGGCGTCCCGGCCAGTGCCGATACTCCGGCGGACCGTGGTGCCGGAGCGCCGGCTGACGGAGGACCGTCAATGGCTGGAACGTTGTTCCAGGAAGCGCCGTCACGGGGCGATTACATAGAGACCCTCAGGGAAAGGGTGTCCGAGAATCCCGACGATCGGGATCTGTGGACGGATCTGGGCAATGCCTACTTCGACAGCGATCGGTATCACGAGGCCATCGAAGCCTACCAGCGCTCCCTGGACCTGGACCCGGGAAATGCCGATGTGTGGACAGATGTGGGGATCATGTACCGCCGCATTGGAGAGTACTCTGAAGCTCTGGAAGCTTTTGATCGGGCCGTGGCGGAGAACCCGGCCCATCAGATGTCCCGGTTCAACAGAGGGATCGTGCTGTTCTACGATCTGGAGGACAGGATCGGAGCTTTTCGATCCTGGGACGAGCTGGCAAAGATGAACCCCAACTTCCGGACCCCGGACGGGCGAACGATCCTCCAGATGATAGGGGATCTTCGTTGAAGCAAGGGGATCGTTTGATCCGGGAGTGAGCTAGGCGATCGAAACCGCCCCCAGGATGGAATTGTATTTGATGGCGTCGCTGTCGGCACGGGAGCTCATGACGATGGGTACTTTGGCGCCGATAAGCAAGGCGGCGATCTTGGCATCGGTGAGATGGGCCAGCGTTTTGTAGAACACGTTGGCCGCTTCGATGTCCGGCATGAGCAGGATATCCGCGTCCCCGCCCACCTCCGTCTGGATCCCTTTGGTTTCGCAGGATTTGCGCGATAGAGCGTTGTCCAGAGCAAAGGGTCCGTCAACAATGCAGCCGGATATTTGACCGCGATCGGACATCTTGCTCAGCAGCGCGGCATCCACGGTAACCGGCATTGCCCTGGGATTGACCTTCTCCACGGCCGCGATTACCGCCACCTTGGGTCGCTGGATGCCCAGTCTGTGGGCTACGTACACCATGTTTCCGATGATCGCCGCTTTGGTTTTCAGGTCCGGGGCGATATTGATCCCGGGGTCGGACATGATGAGTAGTTTCGGGTACTTGTCGATCTGAATGATCGATACGTGGGACAATACGCCGGGACCGCGAAGCCCGCCGTGGCGGTGGAGGATGGCCCGCATGATCACCGCCGTCGGGGTTCGGCCCTTCATCAGCACCGCCGCCTCCCCCTCCCGCACCAGCTCCACCGCCCTGGCGGCGCTGTGCTCCTCTCCCTCTGCAGACTCGATGCGAAAGGGGGATATGTCCAACCCCTCCTTACCGGCAATCTCGGAGATGGAGCGTTCGTTGCCCACCAGGATCGGTTCAACGATGCCCTGTTCAGCCGCCGCTACCACCGCTTTGAGCGCATCCGCCTCCTCGGCCATGGCCAGGGCCAGAGGTCGTGAGTGTTTCGATTTCGCCGTCTGCTCGAGCTCCTCGAAGGTGCGAATCATTGCCGTACCAAGATGTACCATACTACCGGCTCGCCGACGCAGTCAAGAAAACCTTTTTGCATGATTCGTGAGTTCCGCTATTGACCCGGCGGGCGATTAAATGGTATGTAGCGAATCACCGACTGCAGACCGGGGATCGGGAGATGATAACGGTAAAAGGCAAGAAATTGGAATGGCATCAGGGACTCACGGTTCGGGATGTCCTGAACACGCTGGGCTACAACTTTCCCTCCGTCCTCGTGCGGCTGAACGGCACGATCGTTCGGCGAAAAGCTTGGGACAGCACCGTGGTTCCCGATCAAGCTGAGGTCGAAGTCCGGCCGATCGTAGCGGGAGGCTGAATCCGCCCTGTACCGGCGATCCGCCGGCGCCCGGCCGGAAGGTTATCCCCCCTCCAGGAGCTGATCCAGAAAGCGGGCGATCGCCGTAGAACCGTTCTTTATGATGATATCCTCATAGGCGCGCCTGCATTCCTGCAGGCCGTAGCCGCCCAAAAACCAGTCCACGATCTGGGAGAGCTTGCGGGGCATGTTTCCCGCGTAATAGCCCAGACGATTGCCCACCACGAATTTGATGTTCGGGTTCTCGCTCAGCTGAGCACTCTCGAAGAATATGATCGGTTTTTTCATCGACAGCACCTCCCAGGTGGTTGCCGGCCCGGGTTTGATGAAACAGAAGTCCGAGGCGTAGATCAGCTCATTGATACGATCCTGGAATCCCAGGGCAACGACCTTGGTATCCTGATGCCGGGAACCGAAATCCCGTTCCAGCTGCCCGCGCAGCTGTTCGTTCTTCCCCGCCACGGCGATCACGTTGAGAGGGAAGTTCTTCTTAACCAGGGCTTCGATCATCCTGTAGATCGAACCGATCCCCTCGCTGCCCAGGGTGATCAGAAGGGTTTTTCGCTCTTCTTCGAGTTCCAGAGAGTCGAGTACCTCCTTCCTGGTTCGTTTGATCTCGAAAAAGCTGCGGCGCACGGGGTAGGGAAAGAAGTGCAGTTTTTCCCTCGGGAACTTTTTCTTCAGCAGCTTGTTCTCGGCCTGCTCGGAGGCGACGATGTAGTGATCCACGTTTTTCAGATACCAATAGGAGTCGAAATCGAAGATCTCGGTGAGATAGTTGATGAGGATCGGTCCGATGTCGTAGGTTCTTCGAATGTGGGCGATGGACATCGTGTTGAAGTAGTGGGTGGAGAAGACCAGATCGGGTTTTTCATTGTAGAGGTAGCGCATCACGTACTTCGCAACCCTGTCGAGAAACAGTTTGTAGATCTGGATATTTACGGGGCCAGTTATAAAATCGAAGGTCTGGATGCTTTTCGTCAGCTCGGGGTGCTTGAGCAGGTATTTCCACATCTTTTTGTGGGCTTCATCCAGATCCGTACACCCCAGATCCTTCATGAAATCGAGGACCTTGATCTGGTACTTACCCGGAAACAGCTCCTCCAGGGCTTCCACCACAGCCAGGGCGGGAGTCTTGTGACCCCCGCCGGCCTCGATCATCGCGAAATGTATTTTCTTTCGGGCCACGCTTCCTCCGTTGAAGTTTCGTTGAGCTGCACTGCCCCGCTACGAAGATTATACGCCGATCAGGTTACTTTTCAAAGGCAAAACCGGCTATATTGGGGCCCGGAGCGGCAATGAAGGCAAAGGGAATGGTGGTAACCGATCTGGACGGGACCCTCTTCCAGAAACACCGCCGCATTAGCGCCCGCAACTACCGGACGCTGTTGAATTTGGGAGAGCGGGGGGTCGTCCGGGTGATCGCAACGGGGCGTCATCTATTCTCCGCTCACAAGGTGCTGTCCGGTGGTTTTCCGATCGATTTTCTTATTTTTTCCTCCGGAGCGGGGATCCTGGACTGGCCGCGACAGGAACTGTTGTTCAGCGCTTCGATGAACAGGGAGGAGGTATCCCTGGCCTTCGATTCCCTGCGGCGCCGCTCTTTGGACTTCATGGTGCATCGGCCCATACCGGAAAACCACCACTTCCTGTTCTTCGCATCGGGGAGCTCGAATCCGGACTTCGAAGCACGCTGCAGGCTGTACAGGGATTTTGCCACCCCCGGAGGACCTCAACAGGCACTCCCCGGGGAAGCCTGCCAGTTGGTGGCGATCGAACCGCATTTTCGCATAGCTTCCCATTTTTCGGAGATCCGCGAGGAATTGGATCGTCTGACGGTGGTGCGCACCACCTCACCCCTGGATGGTCGATCCCGTTGGATCGAGATCTTCTCCCAAGAGGTTTCGAAAGCCCGGGCTTCGATCCGGATCGCCCATGATTTGGGAATAAGGGAAGAGGCGGTGATGGCCATCGGAAACGACTACAACGATTTAGATCTGCTGCGGTGGGCGGCGCGGAGCTTCGTGGTGAACGATGCGCCCAAGGAGCTTCTGGCGCTCTTTCCGAGGGTGAACTCCGGAGATGAGTCCGATTTCAGCGAAGCCGTTTCTCTCTGGCAGGGGGAGAGGCTTTTGTAAGGACGTGGGGCGCGAAACGCCCGCATCAGTCGAGGCTTCGAGCTTCAGCTTTGTAAAGCTGTCGGATATCCCCCAGAATCGCCAGGTATTCATCACTCCGGTAATCCGGATAGGTCCACTCCAATGGCCGGTAGCCGCCCCTTTCGTACACCAGTGTAACCTCGGCGAACACACCGTCGGCGAGGGGAATCCGATGGGAGCCGTCTTTGCTCGAAGCCAGGACGAAACGGCTGAGGTTGAGCAGCCCCGGGTCGATATTCACCTTGCGCTTCCCCGATTCCTTGAACCGGCTTTCCAGTGTGTTGGTCTCGCTCTTTACTCGAGCCAGGGTGCCGGGATCGATGAGTCGGAGGAAGGAGAGGAAGAAGCGGGTGATGGGTGTGCCCATTTCTTCGTCGTAGTAGCGGGTGTAGGAGAAGGGCAGATCGACGCTCGTGTAGTCGACCGGACCGTAGCGGGCTTGAAGCTCCTCGATTAGGGACAACCGCATCTGCATACGGGAAATGAGGATCGGCAGCACCAGTTTTTCCGGTCTGAACGGATGAATTTGCCCCATACCGATATCCACACCTCTCCGGCAGCGCTTGTCCACGGACAGATCTATACTCTATACTCCTGTATATGTCAGAATCCGATGGCTTTCAAGCACGGCTGGAGGCGGCTGTTGAAGCCAAGCGTCGGTTCCTCGATGAAGAAACTCTTCCCCGGTTGAAAGAGAGCTTGCGAGCGTTTCAGAGTCTCTTCGAAAATCTGTACAACATTCTGCTGCGCAAAGCCCTGATTCAGGAAGATCCATACAAATACGAGCAAAAGATATCGGAGATCGAAATTCCCCCCAGGGGAAATATCCCGGACCTGGAGAAAGGGGAAAAACTAGGTCAGCGGCTGGGTGCCTTCCACGCCCAACTCGAGTTTTTGAACACCTACTATCAATTCAGCACGGATTTCCTGGATCTGCAGCGTATCCGGCGGATCACCGGGTTGGTGCAGTACATAAACTGGGCGAACCTCAGCCAGACCTCTCCGGAAGCCACTACCGCGGTTTTTGCCGAGACTCTGGGCAGGATCCGCCCGGGCAGTGACAACGTATCCACCGGCATTATCTCCAACTCCCTGTCTCAAATGCATTCCCTGTCTCGAAAAATCCTGGCTCAAATCAAGGAAGTGCTGGTATTTCAGAGACAGAGCTACAAGTTGATGCTTAGGCGACGGCTTTTTCCCCCCGTCCAGGGTACCCTGGGTAAGCTCTACGTCGCCGGTACGGACAAAGCCTACGAGAAACTCAGGGCTGTTTTTGCTTCGACCATGAAGGGGCAACCCTTTTATCGGGATCTGGTGAACGAGCTGCTGGAAGAGGAGTTTTCCAAAGAGGCCTCCAAGCTCCAGCAGCAGTCCCTGGCCAGCTTGAAAATCACCAAAGAAAAACCTGCGGAAGTCCGCAAGAAACCGGATTACAGGGTCATTCTTATGGAGGCGATTCGCCTGATACTGCCTGCGGGAAACCATCTCCAGGATGCCTTGAGAAAGGTCGTGACCAATCAGGAGATGCTGGAGAGGGGCAGGCGGGGTCTGAGGGGAAAGCTTCGCTCCTGGCTGCGGAAGACGTTTCAGAACCGTGAGCAGAGCCGGATGGTGGAGATACGCTATTTTGATGCCCGAACGTCCACAACTCAAAGCGAGTCGATCGACTTCTATAAGTTTGTCGAGAGTGTGCGCAGAAAAAGCTCCCTCTTCGGAGCGTTGAATCAGCCGGACAGCACCTCCTTCGCCCGTTTGAGCGAAGCCTCGCAACAGCAGATCGATACCTTCCTCAAGAAAAACATCGGAGAGCTTCAGTTGCTGTACAGGCGACTGCAGGGGCTGAATGAGTACCTCCGGCAGGAGGCTCCTGCAGAGCAGAAAGAGCGGTTCAAGGGGATAAAAATCGAACTGAGCGGGTTGAAGAACTGCGTCGTCCGGGCAAACCGCAGACGCTACGAGTACGTAGCCCTGAAGGAAGAAGAGCTTCGGCTACAGCAGCTGGGAGTCCCCAAACAGACTGAAATATCACTTTACTAGACGGTATACAATCCCAGGGTACGCAACGTCTCCGTCACCTCCGACAGTTCCTCCAGGGCGTCTTGAAAGGCGTTCTCTTCCGGGGGGATATCCACATCCACGTAGAACATCTCCTCCCAGGGTTTGCCGGCAATGGGCCTGGATTCAAGCTTGACCATGTTGATCTTGCGCTCCGCCAGCACCTGGAGCGCCCTGAATAATGATCCCGGCGTATTGGCTGTGGAAAACACCAGGGAGGCTCGGTTGGCCTTTGCGCTCCGGCTTTCCGTCAGGGCCAGCTCTTCCCGGGCGATGACTACGAAGCGGGTGTAGTTCCGGCTGTCGGTCTCGATTCCCTCCTTCAGGACCTTCATCTTGTGAACCCTAGCCGCCTCCGAGCTGGCGATACCCGCGTTTTCCTTGTTTCCCTCCCTGGCGATAAAAGCGATCGATCCGGCCGTGTCGTAGAAGGGGATTTTCTCCCACTGAGGATAACCGTCCAGGAAACGAGCGCACTGGGACAGACCTTGAGGGTGGGAGTAGACCCGCCTGATGTCTTTCAACTGCGCCCCGGGGATGCCGATGAGATTGTGAATGATCCGGATGGCTTTTTCGCCCACGATGCGGATATCCGGGTACTGGAGCAGGAGATCGTAGTTCTGGTGTATGGAGCCGGTCAGGGTGTTCTCGATCGGGATGATCCCGTAGGCACTCTTGCCCGTCAGCACCGATTCGAAGACATCCCGGAACTCCTGGAGTGGCAGGGACTGAGCGGAATCGGGGAAATAGCGTAGAAGGGCATTTTCGCTGAAGGCGCCGGGTTCACCCTGAAAAGCAACCCTGATAAGACCTTCTTCGGTAATAACGGCGGGAGCAGAGGCGGGCACCCGGGGAAGTTTCTCCGGTAGCCGGGCAAGCTCCTTGCTCAGTACCGGGGTTAGGGCCTGGATGTCCCGCATCAGCTTTTCAAACTGCTCGGGGTACAGGGACTGAGGTCCGTCGGAGAGGGCTGCCTCAGGATCGGCGTGCACCTCCACGATCAGCCCGTCGGCGCCGGCGGCCACCGCGGCCAGGGCCATGGGAAGAACCTTTGCCCGTATGCCTGTGCCGTGGCTGGGATCCACCAGGATCGGCAGGTGGCTGAGCTTCTTCACAACCGGGATGGCCGAAATGTCCAAGGTGTTGCGGGTGTAGGTTTCAAAGGTCCGAATGCCCCGCTCGCAGAGCATCACGTAGTCGGTGCCGTGGGCCAGAAGGTATTCGGCGGACATCAGGAGATCCTGGATCGTGGCGGCCGGCCCTCTCTTCAGCAGTACCGGTTTGTGCAGGGCTCCGACTTTTTTCAACAGCTCGAAGTTCTGCATGTTCCGGGCCCCTATTTGCAGGATGTTCGTGTATTCGGCGAACATCTGCGCATGCTCCGGCGTAACGATCTCCGAGATCACCGGCATTCCGTTCGCCTCTCCCGCTTCCTTCAGATACTTGAGGCCCTCCTCCCCCAGTCCCTGAAAGGCGTAGGGGGAGGTTCTGGGTTTGTACGCTCCGCCCCGAAGGATCACCGCGCCGGATTCCCGCACCAGGGCGGCGATTTCCAGAATCTGCTGGCGCGATTCCACCGAGCAGGGGCCGGCGATAACGACGATCCGCGAACCCCCTATCTTCACCGGTCCAACGGGTATCGAGGTATCCTCTTTCCTGAACTCCCGGGAAGCCAGCTTGTACGGTTTGGTGATAGGGATGACCCGAGCAACACCCGGGAGAATTTCCACCTGCCTCAGATCGATGGGAACGATTCCAACCGCTCCCAGGATCGTTTCTTCCTCTCCCCGGATCTCCCGGATTTGGAAACCCTTGTTCTCGAGAAATGAAACGATATGCTTCTTGTCCGCGGGGTTGATGTTGTGTTCGAGGACGACGATCATGAGGGCAGATTGACCAGGACCTTGGCGATCTCTCCGTTGTCCGAGAGCATCTGTTCGAAGGATTCGAGGAGCTCCCTCTCATTATCCAGGATCCTGGCAATGTAGTGCAACGTGCTGTACGGGGTACCCCGGCGTACCTTGTTGACACCGGCATTGTACATCGCCAGAGCCACCAGTTCGTCCTTGCCGACATCGATGCAGTAGCGAAAGTGGGCCAGCCCGTAATCGGCGTTGGTTCGAGGATCGTAGAACTGCTCCTCCTTCAGATTGGGGAAGGTCCGGGAGTTCAACTGAAACAGACCCCGATCCACCGAATTGGAGTTGTAGTTCAACGCCCGTTCCCGAAAAGAGCTCTCGGCCCAGGCCAGTGAGAATGCCAGAGGCAGAGAGATATCGTAGCTGTCCGCCGCTGCCAGGATTGCATCGGTTATTTCCACGTCGGCGGTTACACTGGTGTAGAAGCTCTCCACCAGAGGTCGGGTCAGCTTGATCCTGTACAGATACAGTCCCGGATCCACCTTCTCGGGTTTTTCGGAAAGTAGAAAGGAGATCGTCTCCGGGGTGAGTATATCCGGGTAGGCCGCTTCTCCGTTGTGCACGCTCCCCGAGCAGGATAGAAAAATGACGGCAATGAACGAATACACTACATTTTTCATAGTTTTTCTCTTAAACGGGCTTTAGTTACTGATTTTTTCGGCAAAAGTCAAGTGTGCCATGCGCCCGTCCGCCGCCTGGAGGAGTTCTATCTCTGTATCGTAATCCGATTTCGGCCCGTCTCTTTGGACTGATACAGTGCCTTGTCCGCCTCTGCGATCAGCTGAGAAGCGGAGCGGATGCGGTCCGGTTTGAACTCCGCCACTCCCAGAGACGCCGTCACGAACAGAGATCCCTCTTCGCCTTGAAAGGAGTGTTGTTCGATGGTATTGCGGATGCGCTCGGCCACCACCGCCGCGCCCTTGGAGTTGACTTCCGGGAGAATAACGGCAAACTCCTCCCCTCCATAGCGGGCAGTAAAATCGATAGTACGGACCGAGCTTCGCAGGATGTTGGCGATCTCCTTGATAATCATATCTCCCTGCAGATGCCCGTAAGTGTCGTTGAATTTTTTGAAATTGTCGATATCGAACATGATCAGGGACAGAATTGTTCCATAACGATGAGCCCTGGCGATCTCCTCTTCCAGGTTTTGCTGAAACGAGTGGTGAGAGAACAGTTTCGTCATCCTGTCGGTAGTCGCCTGCCAGTACAGATTGGCGTTTTCGATGGCGATCGAGGCAAAACGGATGATCTGGGTGACGTACTGAATGTCCAGAAGAGAATAGGATCCACCCTCCTGCTTCGGGGGCAGAAGAATGAGCCCGCCGACACCTTTGTCGGTTCTCAGGGGAACGATGATATCCGGTTGAAGGATCTCAAACCGTCGGACGATCTCTTCGTCGTTGAAGTTCTCTTTGAAGTAGGCGAAAGAGATCTGATTGTACTCATGTTCTCCCAGAAAGGAAAGGACCTTTTCCAGCGAGGGGATTTTCAGGTCGAGTTTTGCCTGCTTCAAGCCCTTGAAATGGTAGAGGTTGGGCAGGGTTTCATCCAGTTCGTTGGGCAGGATGCAGGTAACCGAAGCAGCCTGGAATTTTGCCACGAAGCTCAGTACGACGTTTTTAATGATATTTTCCACATCCAGCTGAGCCGTGATCTGCGAGGCAATCTCAATGATCTCCTTCAGATCCTGGTTCCCCAATTCCAGATGCATCTGGTGGAGTTCTTCTGGTTCGCTGCTCATCGCTGATGTATTATATTCGTAAAGCTACGCCGTGCCAAGTTGACGGATGATCCGTACTCGGTGTATGAGTGATAAACTGGAAGGAGGGAGCCGATGCGGGCTCCGAAATATTCAATCATTCTGGCTGCGGGCAAGGGGACCCGCATGCAGTCGGCCAACCATCACAAAGTATGTTTTCCTATTGACGGCGAGGCCGCCATCAACAGAAGCCTGGAGACCTACAATGCCTGCGGTGTTGCCCACCACATTATCGTCGTCGGTGCCATGGCTGCACAGGTCATGGACACTGTGGCCGCAGTAAATGTCATCTATGCCTACCAGGCCGAACAACTGGGAACGGCCCACGCCGCACGCCAGGGGGCGAAGGTTCTAAGCGCGCTGAGCGAACGGGCCGAGGTTCTGATCGTGGCCGGAGACCGGTTGATCGAGCCCCAGGTTCTCGAGCAGCTGTTCGATCTGTTCTACAGCCAGGAGTGCGATCTGGCCTTCCTGGCACTGCCGCGGCGGCATAACACAAACCTGGGCAGGATTCTTCTTGACCCCGACGGATCCGTGCTGGCCGACGTGGAGGCCGCGGATATCCGGCAGCGGCGGATCTACGGGGAGCTGCGCAGGGAAGCGGAGAAGGGCGACACCCCTTCCCGGGCACGAATGCTCGAGCGGATCCGGAGGCAGTTCAGCGACGAGAAGGCCGCCAAGGCCTTTGGCGAGCTGTGGCGGCAGCTGATCGAAAGAAAGAGGGAGCCAGCAGCCGCAGGGCTGCTGAAGCTGATCCCCGAAGAATCGACCCGTTTCGATTTCCTCGACAGGGAGGGTCGGCCGGTGAGTTTGAGCCCGGAGGAGATCGAAAACGTTCGCCTGTACAACAGCTCCGTCTATGTGGTGAAGACGCAGGCCCTGGAGTTCGTTCTGGAGCGTCTCGACAACCACAACGCCCAGCGGGAGGAGTATCTGCCGGACATGATCACCATTCTCAGCCAGTCACGAAACTCAGACGGCGGTAGTTTCGTGGTCAGAGCGCTCACGGTGGAGGATGAGCACGCGGTGATGGCCTTCAACAACCCGGCCGAGCTTCTCGAGATCGAAGCCTTCCTCCAGGACAGGAAGAAGCAGCAGCTGACTCCTACGCTTCCTGAAGGGACCCACCTCCGCCGGATCGGTGAATGGCTCACCACCTTCGGGGATGCAGCGGCGGGAGGCGCCGGTGAGCTGGTGCAGGAGCTGGAGCACCTGTACGGTCAGGATGAGAGCCTTTTGGGCGAACGAATTCGAGCCTACATCCACTTGCTCGAGCACGCCGCTGCCGTTATCGACCGGGATGAACGGGTGTTGATTGTCCGTTCCCCCGGGCGGGTCAACCTCATGGGCCGTCACGTGGATCACCAGGGGGGGCACTGCAACCTGATGACCATCGGTTATGAGACCATCGTGGTGGTTCGGCCCCGCCGGGATGACATGGTCTGTCTGTACAACCTGGAAGGGGATCGTTTCCCGGATCGACAGTTCTCCATCGGCGAGCTGATTTCCGAGCTGCCCTGGGATGACTGGATCTCCCTGATCAACAGTGAGAAGGTGTCTCACCTGGTTCTGGATGCCGGGGGAGACTGGTCCCAGTACGTCAAGGCGGCAGCCCTGCGTCTGCAGAAGAAATTTGCCGACCGCCGGCTCTGCGGATTGGACCTGGTGGTCGGCGGCAACATCCCGATCGCCGCGGGCCTAAGCTCCTCCTCGGCTCTGGTCGTGGCTGCCGCCGAAGCCCTTGTGGCGGTCAACCAGCTGAACATCTTCCCCTCCCAGTTCGTGGATCTCTGCGGCCAGGGAGAGTGGTTCGTGGGAACCCGCGGGGGCAGCGCCGATCACGCGGCCATCAAGTACGGTCAGCGGGGTAAGGTGGTGAAGGTCACCTTTTTCGAGTTCGCCGTGGAAGACATCGTTCCCTTTCTGCTGGAGTACGCCCTTCTGGTGTGTGATTCCGGTGTAAAGGCACAGAAAACCACGAACGCCAGGGACCAGTTCAACCATCGGGTCGCCTGCTACCGCATCGGCACCCTGCTGATCAGGAGGTACTTCCCGCAGTACGCGCCGTTGATCCGGCACCTCCGTGATGTCAACACGCGGACTCTCAACATACCCCTCAGCTGGATCTACAAGATCCTTCTCCACCTTCCCGAGAGAGTCACCCGGGAGGAGTTGCGGGAGCTCATTCCCAACGACAGACTACAGCCCCTGTTCGACAGTCACGAGGAACCGGCGGACGGGATTTATCCGATCCGGGGGGTGGTGCTCTATGGATTGGCCGAGTGTGAGCGCAGCCGTCGCTTCGCCGATGCCCTGAAAGACGCCGATCTGGGGGAAATCGGTCGGTTGATGAACGTCTCCCATGACGGAGACCGGGTCCTCTGCCTGTCTGCGCAGGGTGAGGCGGCCCCCCACGCATCACCCACCGGCAACAGCTACCTGCTCGGCCTGATCGACGATCTGGAAAGCGGGGATCCGGATAGGGTGATAAGCGCCCAGCTGCAGTGGCAGCCCGGAGCCTACCATTGCAGCATTCCGGAGATCGACAGGATGGTGGATATTTCTCTCGGCGTGGAGGGCGTCCTGGGTGCCCAATTGGCCGGAGCGGGTCTGGGGGGGTGTATGATGCTGCTGGTTCACGAAGAGGCGGTGGCGGTTGTCTCCTCAGCGCTGGAAAAACGCTACTACCGTCCGGAGGGAAAACCCGTGTCGATACTACGCTGCAGGCCGATCAGCGGGAGCAGCGTACTATTTCAATGACAGAATAGCTTCCTTGCCAGGTGATTCCTCGATCTCTTACAATATTAGAGGGCGAAGAGATCCAAAGACAATCGAGAGGTTAGATCTATGCGAAAGTTGATCCAGCAGTATGCGAAAGACCTGACCGCCGGACGCCTGGCTTCCGGATACGAGCATTCTTATCGTATCTACCAGCTGGCCAGGAAGATCGGCGAAGGGATGGAGTACGACGACGAAGTGCTCCACGCCGCCTGTTTTCTCCACGATATCGAGATGAGCTCCGGGCATCCGGCAAGCTCGGCGGAGAAGGCCAGGGCGATTCTCGGGGAAACCGGTTTTGCCCCGGGCAAGATCGAGGTCGTGTACTACGCCATTCTGCATCACATGCCGGGTGAGGAGGGTGAGGTACCGGGTGGAGAACCGTCGGTTGAAGGCAAGCTCCTCCACGATGCCAATCTCCTGGAATCCGTGGGCGCGATCGGTCTGATCAGGTTGTCCATCGGTTCGTTTTTCTGGCACCATCTTAAAACCATGGGCGAGGTGATCGAGCTGCTCAAACGCTGGCGGGGATACGCCGAAACGTTTTTCTTTACCAGGGCTCGAAGGCTGGCCAAGAGGCGGATCGATTTCCTGGACCAGGCGATTTCCAGGTTCGAAGAGGAGCTGGAACTGTAGGTCTTGACAAGGGTCCCGCCAATCATTAGTTCTATTGTCAACTCGCACCCGCAAGCTGCACCGGGGAAACTGATGGGAGAACAGAGAGTGGAACGTCAACAGCAGATCAAAGAACTCCATCCTCTCGAAATCCGGGTCTTGCTGCATTTCAAACGGGGGGATCCTATCAGCCCCGAACGTCTGCAGCAGGAGCTGGGCTATAAAGCGGGTCAGAGCAACCAGGCCTTCTCCTGGCTGCAAGCCAAGCAGCTGATCGAGGAAACCGAGCGGCGGACCACCCCCGAATACACAATCACCGATCTGGGAACGGAGTACAGGGAAAAGGGCACACCGGAGGAGCGCCTGTTGGCTCTGGTTCGGGACGAGAATGAAGGGCCCCAGACCCTGCCGGAGATCGTTCAAAAACTCGGTCTAGAGAACAGGGACGTGGGCTCGGCCTTCGGGGCCCTTTCAAAGCGCGGTCTGCTGGCAATGAACGGGGAAAAGCGGGTTATACCCGGCAAGGAGTCGGCGGCAGCCGGCACGACGGATGTCCGGGAGTTGCTCCGGCGATTCGAGGACCGGACGAAAATAACGGAGCAGGATCTGTCGGAGGAGCAGAAGACCTTGATCCAGTCCCTGAGCCGGAAACGCGGGGCGGATAAGGGGATGTTTCGAGTGGTGGAGCGGGAGCGGGTCACCTACCGGTTGACGCCGGCCGGCCTGCAGGCAGCCGAGGAGCTTCGCCGGGCGGGCATGAGCGGGGAAGAGATCGGACAGATCACGCCGGAGATCCTGCGCGGTGGCGAGTGGAAGAGCGCGGCGTTCCGCAGCTACAACATCAACACGCCTCCCCAGCGGGTGCTCTTGGGACGCAAGAACCCTTACATGGAGTTTTTGGAAGGCCTGAAGGACAAGCTCAATTCCCTGGGTTTCGAAGAGTTCGACGGGCCCCTGCTGGAGACGGAGTTCTGGAACTGTGACGCCCTGTTCATGCCTCAGTTCCACGCCGCTCGAGACATCCACGATGTCTACTACATCAAGAATCCGACCCACGCCAAGGCCATTGAGCAGCCCTACCTGGATCAGGTGGCCTCCTGCCATGAGGACGGCTGGAGCACGGGCAGCCTGGGATGGCGCTATCCCTTCGACAGGAACTTCACCCGGCGCCTTATCCTGCGCAGCCAGGGAACGGTTCTGTCCGCCAAGACCCTGCCCCGGGCCAAGGTCCCGGGACGTTACTTCGGGGTGGTGCGCTGCTTCCGCTATGACAGGGTCGACGCCACCCACCTGGCCGACTTCTACCAGACCGAGGGCATCGCCCTGGGGGAGCGGGTCAATCTGAAGACCCTCCTGGGTCTGCTCAAGATGTTCGCCGTGGAGGTGGCCGGGGCCGAAGAGTACATGTTCGTTCCCGGATACTTCCCCTTCACCGAACCCTCCGTGGAGATCCACATCCGCCATCCCAAACTGGGCTGGTTCGAGCTGGGAGGATCAGGGATATTCCGGCCGGAAGTGACCAGGCCGCTGGGGATCGAGGTGCCGGTGGCGGCCTGGGGGCTTGGGATCGACCGCATGGCCCTGGTTGCCCTGGGTCTGAACGACCTCCGAGACCTGTTTACCCCGGATATCGAGCAGGTGCGCCTGAGGAGACGGAAATAAGCCATGCCGAAGATCGAACTGCAAGAGGCGAGCTTCTTCGAAATGCTCGGGGTCCGACCTACTCGCAGGGAGTTTGCCGAACTGCTCTCGGTTGCCAAGGCGGAGATCGATGACTGGCAACCGGAGGAGAACAGCCTCAAAGTGGAGCTCAACGATACCAACCGTCCGGATCTATGGTCCGGTCCCGGGCTGGTACGCCAGCTGCGGGCCTTCCGGGATGGACGTATACAGCAGTATACCTTCCTGTCCGAAGAGCACAGCCTCCGCGAGACAGGGGAACGGGTCATTCAGGTGGACAAGGCGTTGCAGGATATCCGTCCCTACATCGCCGCCTTTATTGCCCGGGGGGTGCCGGTAACCGGGTCGATGCTGGTGGACATGATCAACGCCCAGGAGAAGCTCTGCTGGAACTACGGACGCAAGCGCAGCACCATCGCCATGGGGGTTTACCGGGGCGACCTGATGAAGTTCCCCGTGCACTACCGGGCCGCCGATCCCGATAAAACTCGCTTCATCCCCCTGGATTACAGCTGGGAGATGTCCCTGCGGGAGATCCTCAATACCCATCCCAAGGGATTGGAGTTCGGCTGGATCGTGGAACACTTCAAGAGTTTCCCCTACCTGGAGGATGATCGGGCTCAGACCTTGAGCTTCCCCCCGATCATCAACAGTGCCCACCTGGGGGCGGTGGAGGTCGGGGACTCCCACCACTTCATCGAGCTGACCGGTCCGGACCTGGACAGTCTGCTGGTGGCATGCTCGATCGTAGCCTGTGATTTCGCCGATCTGGGCTATGAGATCCTGCCGGTTCGCGTGGTCTATCCCTTCGACACCGCCTACGGCCGCGAGCTGGTCACCCCCTACTATTTCCAGAAACCCGTGTCCCTCGAGGTCGGCGAGGCATCCCGGCTGCTGGGAGAGGAGATCTCCGCGGATGAGGCTGAGGCCTGCGTCCGCCGCATGGGGATTCCGGTCAGCCGATCGGGGAACACGCTGACGGTGAGCCCACCGCCGTATCGAAACGACTTTCTCCATCCCGTCGACGTGATCGAGGAGGTCATGATCGGCCGGGGCATGAGCAGTTTCGAGCCGGAGTGGCCGGAGGAGTTTACGGTGGGACGGCTGTCGGAAATGGAGCACTTCAGCCGCGAGGTGAGGGAGATCCTGGTCGGACAGGGCTACCAGGAGATGATCTACAGCTATCTCGGCTCCCGCCGGGATTTCGTGGATCGCATGAACACCGGCGGAGAGGATATCATCGAAGTGGCCAATCCCATGAGTGAAAGCATGGAAATACTGCGAAACTCCCAGCTGCCGAGCCTCCTGTACTCGGAGTCGGTCTCCTCCAACGCAGTCTACCCCCACCGCATCTTCGAGGTCGGCAAGGTGGCCTATCTGGATGAAGAGGAGAACTACGGCTCCCGGACCGTGACCAGCTTGAGTTTTCTGTTCTGCGACCGGGAGGCCAGTTTCAACGACGTGAACTCTCACCTGGCAGCGGTGTTCTTCTACCTGTCCCGGGAATACACCCTGGAGCCGTTGGAAGATCCCCGCTTTGTGCCCGGGCGGGCCGGGGCGGTGCTGTGCGAAGGCAGAACGATCGGGGTTATCGGAGAGTTTCATCCGGCGGTGCTGGAGAATTGGGGCATCCAGCAGCCCGTGGCTGCGGCGGAAATCGAGCTGGATGCCATTCTGCAAACTGACAGCGAGGGGAGGTAGCCATGGCTTTAGAGGTTGAACCGGTAGCCCTGGAGTGGGAGGAGGGTTGCAACATCATCGTCGGTCAATCCCACTTCATTAAAACGGTGGAGGATGTGGCGGAGATCCTGAACTCTTCGGTCCCCGGGGTCGAATACGGGCTGGCCTTCTGCGAAGCCTCCGGTCCCTGTCTGATCCGCACAGAGGGAAACGACGAGAAACTTGTCGGACAGGCGGCAGAATGCGCCCGTCGGGTCGCCTCGGGGCACAGCTTCTACCTGATCCTGCGCAAGGCCTTCCCCATCAACGTGCTCAACCAGATCAAGGCCTGTCAGGAGGTAGCTCGCATCTTCTGCGCCACGGCCAACCCCCTGCAGGTCCTGATCGTTCAGACCGACCAGGGACGGGGTATCGTCGGGGTCGTGGACGGCTTCGTTCCCAAAGGCGTGGAAGGCCCGAAGGACAGGGAAGAGCGCAAGCAGATGCTGCGCACCTTCGGCTATAAGTTTTAACTCCTCAACTATCTCTTGTTCGCACCCTCCGCATCTCTGACCGGCCGGACCATCATGCTCACATGATCCTTGATATCTGGCGGCCATGGACTGATGAGCTCATCGAACACCGACCAGTTGCCGGCATAGAGTGCCCGGCTGACTTCTTCAGCGCCTTCCAGGTTTCCGGCAATCGACCACAGGAACCTGTCGGCCGCTTCGATCTTTTCTCTCGACCTGGTTACTCCGCTGTCATTTTTACGGGCGGCCTCGACCAGCCGTCTCAGGGTGCCTGATGCCTTCTGCGGTTGTCGTTCCAGCCATTCCCAGTGTCTGGGCAGCAGAGAGACCTCACGGCTGACCACCCCGAGGCGGGGCCGACCCGGTCCCTTGGTCCGTGGCAGGGGCTGGTATCTTGCCAGTACCTCTGCCAGCGATCCCCGGAGATCGAAATCCACCGGCCTGCCCGTGTCGTCTTCAACGATGAGCAGCTGGACATCTTCCCCGGCGATATCCCAAATTGCTCTCAACACAGTCTCGAGGTTGCCGCCAGCAACGCGGGTGAATTCCTGGAAAGCTGTATAATGCTTGTCTGCATTCATATCCTAATTTTACCCGGGTAAAATTATCTTGTCAAGGACGTTTTTGGATTCTGCGGGCCGACGTGATCGCGAAGTCGGATTCCTTCTAACCGCTGGTGTTGCTGAGAGCGTTGCCTTTTTTCGTTCTGCGAGTTGGTCCAGAAAATCGTACCACTTGGCAGCGCTTTCCCGGTTGATGGCCGTCAGCTTGAAGACGCGCCGGACCACCGCCTCCAAGCAGAGTCTGGTGAAAACTTTGAACCAGCGATTGATTGGCTTGGCTCCGCGTCAGGTCAAGTTCGGTCCTACCGAACGATCATCTCCGGCATTATTAGATCGGGAATAAAGGTCGAGAAGAAGGGAACGAAGGTGATCAGCAGCAGCACGCAGATCATCATGATGTAAAACGGAATCAGGGCCCTTGACGCCTTTTCGATAGGAATCCTGCCCACCGCGGCGCCGACGAACAATGCCGATCCGACCGGCGGGGTGCACAGCCCGATTCCCAGGTTCAGCAGCAACATGATGCCGAACTGGATCGGACTCATGCCCAGGGTCGTCACTACTACCGGGTAGAGGATGGGCGCGCAGATCAGGATGAGGGGCGCCATATCCATGATGCAGCCCAGCACGATTAAAAGCAGATTGATGAGCAGCAGGAGCACGATGCGGTTTCCCGACAGGGTCAACAGCGCTCTGGTGGCCAGGGCGGGCACATGCAGAAAGGCCAGAAAGTAGCCGAAGGCGCTGGCCGCGGCGATCAGGCTCATCACGATGGCCAGGGTTTTCAATCCCTCGTACAGGATCTTGATAAACTTCCTGACCGTCATTGTGCGGTAAACGAAGATCGTCACCAGCAGCGCGTAAATAACGGCGATGGCCGCGGATTCCGTAGCCGTGAACACACCGAAGATGACTCCGCCGATGATGATCACGAAAGTGAAAAGCCCGATGATTGCATCCTTGGTGATGTGCACCGCCTCCTTGAAGGTGTACCGTTTCTCTTTGGGGTACTTCCTCCTGACCGCAATGATGTAGCTTATGATCATCAGGGCGATACCGAGCATGATCCCCGGGATGAATCCGCCCAGGAACAGCCGCCCCACCGAGACGGCTCCACCCAATGCAAAGGAGTAGATGATCATGTTATGGCTGGGGGGAATGATTATTCCCTGGCAGGCCGAAGATACGGTCACGGCCACCGAGTAGTCGGTGTCGTATCCCTTTTTGTCCATCATGGGAATGAGCATCACCCCGATAGAGGACACGTCCGCCACGGCCGAGCCGGAAATGCCCCCGAAGAACATGCTGGCCAGCACGTTCACCTGAGCCAGCCCGCCGCGCACGCGGCCGATGATGGTATTGCTGAATTCGATGATGCGGTTGGTGATGCCTCCGTAGGCCATGATGCCCCCGGCCAGGATAAAGAAGGGAATGGCCAGGAGGGAGAAATTCTGTATGCCCCCGGACATCCGTTGTACGATAACCATGAGGGGGACTTTCAGATACCAGCCCGTGAGGATCGAAGAGACGATCAGGGAGAAGGTGATGGGAACTTTCAGAATGAGCAGAAGGGCGAAGCTTCCCAACAGGATGGTGATGGCGGTCATATCCGTTTGCATCGCTTCTAACCCTCGTCTTCAGTACCAATAATCCGCTCTATGTACTTCTCGTCTCTCGGCATCTTCAGGATGTTCAGGATCGAGATGAAAATGATGAGAGCCCCGGCTGCGGGGAGAATGACGTACTGCAGGCTGGAGGGCCACTGGGTGGCGGGGAGGACGACGTCGAACTGGTTCTGAAAGTTGACCAGATAAATGCCATAGTAGACCAGCACCACGCCGATGAAGATCATGCAGAGGTACTTGAGGATGGCGAGCGATTTGTCCACTAGCGCCGGCATCTTACGGGGCAGGACGTTGATGTTGATGTGCAGATCCTCCTCCACACCCATGGCCATGCCCAGGAATACGAAAGCGGGTATCAGAATCTTGGAGGCGACCTCCTCCGACCAGCTGATACCGGAGTTGAATACGTAGCGCAGCGTCACGTGAACGGTGATAATGACGACCAGAGTGACCAGGAAGGCCATGGCCGCGACCACTGAAACCAGATGGACGATATTGATGATTTTCCTAATGATTTTCATCTGTCCCTCCCCTTGCAGTCAAGAAACGGAGGAGGACCTTCTGGGTCCTCCTCCTAAAGTAAGCACCGGTTTACTGTTATTTGACGGCACGGATCTCCTTGACCACGGTCCGCAGGTCGGTGGACAGGGCATCGTACATGGGCTGTACCGTAGCCTGCCAGGCCGAGTTATCCGGCACTTCCGTAATCGTGCAGCCGGCGGCTATGACTTTCTTGCGGGACACTTCGACTTTCTCCGCCCAGAGCTTCTTCTGGTATTCGACGGAGTCCTTGGCCGCCTGCTTGATGATGGCCTGGTCCTCCGCGGAGAGCTTGTCGAAGACGATCTTGCTGGCCACCAGGATCTCAGGCACTCGAGTGTGGGAATCCAGGATATAGAACTTGGCGACCTCGTAGTGTCCGGTTGTATCGTAGCTGGGGAAGTTGTTTTCCGCCCCGTCGATCACCCCGGTCTGCAGAGCCGAGTAGACCTCTCCGAAGGGCATGGGCTGAGCCACCGCACCAAAGGATTCTACCAGCCCCACCATAAGGGGGCTCTCCTGCACTCTGATTTTCATGCCCCTGAGATCTTCGGGTTTGGTCACCAGGGTTTTGGTGTAGAAGCTTCGTTGCCCTCCGTCGTAGTAGCACAAGCCCACGAAGTTGGCTGCCTCCACAGATTTCAGGAATCTCTCCCCGATGGGGCTGTTGAGCACCTTCCACATGTGATCGGCGTCTCTGTACAGATAGGGCATCTGCAGGGCGTCGAAGGGCTTGTAGAAAGCGGCCATGGGTGAAAGACTCACCCGCGTGAACTCGATCGCCCCCAGCTGCACCTGCTCGATCACAGCCGTTTCCTCGCCCAGCTGTTTGGCTGGATACACCTCGATGATGATCCTGCCGTTGGTGCGTTCTTTCACCAGATCGGCGAACCTCTGGTCTCCCATTGTGGTCGGGTAATCCGCCGCATGGGTTTCTCCAAGCTTCATGACCATCGGCTTCCCCGTAGCTTCTCCGCCACCGCCGCCAGCCACTAAGGCCGTTGAGGCCAGCAAGCCCAATGCCAGCACTAGTAACAAGATCCTTTTCATAAGATCCCTCCTTGTGATTTTAACAATAGTCTACCACGGCTTGATTCTCAGAACAAGCGCTTGTAGGAACCGCTGGGCTCGAAAGAGGTACGCGCTTCCCCCTGTGGGGCGACTCAGCGGGAGCGCTCCACCCCCACCCGGGGACAGTGGGCACGGACGGGACAGCGGGAGCAGAATGGGCTCACCGGTGTACAGACGGTCTGGCCGAATCGGACCAACAGCTCGTTGATCGGGATCCAGTACTTGCGGTGAAGAACCTTCTCTAAAGCGCTCTCGGTCTGCTCCGGGGTTTTGGTCTTAACCCAGCCCAGGCGGTTGGAGATGCGGTGCACGTGGGTGTCCACGCAGATCCCGTCCAAACCGTAGCCCAGGTTGCGCACCAGATTGGCGGTCTTGCGTCCCACTCCGGGCAGCTCGAGCAGCTGCTCCATGCTCTCCGGCACCCGGCCGCCGTGCCGCGACAGAAGTCGTTCCGCCATGCTTTTCAGATTCTGCGCCTTGGTGTTGTAGAAACCCGCCGGGTAGATCAGGTCGGCGATCTGCTTCTGCCCGAGCCGGGCGAGCTTGTGCGCCGTAGGCGCCCGGGACAGCAACCGCTCGGAGGCGGCGGAAGTCACCTCGTCCTTGGTGCGCAGAGAAATCATGGTGGAGACCAGAATGTGGAAGGGATCCGGCTTTCGCTCCGCCACGGCGGAGACCGAGGGAAGGGGGGAACCCTGCACATGGTCCCGGAGGGTGGGGATGATTGCCTCCGGGGAGCTCCAGGTCGGGGAGCTCACGGCTCCTCCACCAGAGCCACGGCGTAGGCCTCCACGGCCCGGCCCTGGCCGGTCAGGCCCATTCCTTCCTTGGTCTTTGCTTTCACCGAGATCGCGGCAGCGGGAATCCCCAGATCCGTGCTAAGGGTGCTGCGCATCCGTTCGATGTAGGGTCCGAGACGGGGCGATTCCAGGATGATCGTGGCGTCCACGTTTCTGGGTCGAAATCCCGCTTCCCCCAGAACCTCGAGGGTTCGCTCCAGAAGGATCCGGCTGGAGATGTTCCGATACTGCTCATCGGAGGGCGGAAATAACTGCCCGATATCGCCGAGGGCGCAGGCACCGAGCAGGGCGTCGATCAGGGCATGGATCAGGGCGTCCCCGTCCGAATGCGCCTCCGGCCCCAGGGTGCTCGGAATGTGTACGCCCCCGAGGACAAGGGCGCGTCCCGGTACCAGGTGGTGGCTGTCGTAGCCGAAACCGATCCTCATGGCAGGTCCTCTTTGAAGGTGATTTTCCTGTTTCTCCTGTCTCCGGGGACCGTGAACACCCCGGACCAGCAGGCTGCATAGACTTCGGCGTCGTCGAGAAACAGGTGAGGAGTGTCCTTGGCCCGCCGGTGCGCTTCCAGGATCCGGTCGTAAAGAAATCCCTGGGGGGTTTGGGCCAGTTTGTACTGTTCTCTGGGCAGGTCCTTGAGGATCAACCCCGAAGGCCCAATCCTCTTTGGCGCCTCGTTAACATCCACCACCGGAATGCAGGCGCCCCACTTGCGGGTACCCTCCAGGACTCGCCCGATCAGAGCCCTGTCGATCCAGGGACGGGCGCCGTCATGGATCAATACGATGTGCGGCGGCTGTTCCTGCAGGGATTCCAAGCCCAGGCGAACCGATTCCTGGCGGGACTTTCCTCCGGCAACGAAGCTGATCCGCTTGGTGCCGATCTGGACTTGGAGGAGGCGCTGCACCATGGGGATATCTGCTGGAGGTAGGGTGATGACGATTTGCAGGGTTGGGGTAAACCCCAGAAACGGTTCGACTGCCCGGCTCAGAACCGGCCGACCGTCCAGAGAAGCGTACTCTTTTTTTTGCTGATCCGCCCAGCGCTTGCTGGACCCGGCGGCGGTAATGACAACCGCGTCGGAGCTCAATTCACCTCCATCTTGCTCAGAACCAGCTCCTCTACCTCGTCCTTCTCCTTCTGCAGGGAGAAGGAGATCTCATCCACGAGAAGCTTCAAGGCGCTGTCGTAGAGTTTACGCTCCAGGATGGGGAGCTCTTTGATCCTGCTGCGGTGATAGAGGGCGCGAACAACCGTTGCGATATCAAGTACGCTGCCCTTCTTCAGCAGGTCCAAATTGTTTTGATAGCGAGCCTTCCAATCCGTGGGCACCGGCTCGTACTCCTCTGAGATCAGCTTGAGGGCCTTATTTGCCTGACGTTTGTCCACTATCGGCCGGATCCCCAGCTCGTCCGCCTTGTCCACGGGGACCATGATGGTCATGTCCGACACTTCCAGGTAGATTATGTAGTACAGAAGCTTGGTGCTGCGAAAGACCCGTTCTTCGATCGTTTTGATCTGACCGACGCCCTGGAGAGGATAGACGATCTCCTGTCCTTTCTTGTACCTCAGTTTACGTGTGCGGGACCTGCCGGTTTTTGCTTTGGTAGCGGTCTTGGTGATTCCCGACATTGCGCTGCCGGAGCCCTTGCTGCGAGCCGGAGATGTCTTCGAGCTTGACTTGGCTGCAGCAGGTTTCTTGGCGGGCACCGCTTTTTGGGTCGTTTTTGTAGCCGAAACGCCCTTCTTCGCGGTGGTGCCGCTCCCGGCAGCGGGTTTCTTCTTGGGTTTCGTACCGCTCTTTGTCGCCTTTTTTGTCTGAGAGGATTTCTTGGAGGTTGTCGCCATTATAGGGAGAATAATACAAAAAAAGGGAAACGTAGTCAAAGGAGTAGCATTCGGTTCATAATGGTGCAATCTCGAGTACATCATGACGACCAGAAAAGCTCTGTCTTTGCTCGCTTTTCCCCTCCTGTTTCTCCTGCTCCTCCTGTTGACGGTCTTGTTTTGGAGCGAGTTGTGGACCTTGTTCAGCTCGCCCCAGACGCTGCGGGAGTGGATCCGCGGCACCGGGGTCATCGCTCCCCTGGTCTTCGTGGCCGTGCAGGCCTTTCAGGTTGTGTTTTTTTTCATTCCGGGGGAAATACCCCAGGTAGCCGGCGGTTACATGTTCGGTTTGTGGATGGGTACGGTTCTCTCTCTAGTCGGTATCACCCTGGGAGCGACCTTCAACTTTGTGATAGCCCGCTTCCTGGGTGTACCCTTCGTCAACGTTCTGTTCTCATCGGAGAAGGTCGAACAGGCGCGCAGGATTGCCGGTTCCCCGACAGCCAGGCTGTCTTTCTTTCTTTTTTTTCTGATCCCCGGGATTCCAAAGGATATCCTCTGCTACGTGGCGGGACTGTCGGTGATGCGGCTGTACATCTTCCTGCTCTTTTCGACATTGGGGAGGATTCCCGGAATCATAGGCAGCGCCCTGATTGGCGACGCAGCCGCAGACAGGCGCTGGATACTGGCCGGGACGATCTTCTTCGTCGCGGCGCTGTTGTTCGTCTTCGGCTTTCTCTTTCGGGATAGGATTCAACGCCTGCTGGAGGGACTCGGTCGCAGAGGTAAGGGCACAAGGAAAGACCTAGAGTCCGGCCACTCCGGGGGGCAGCCGAAGAGCCCGGAAACGTAGGTACTTGAGGGGATGTATGTTGAGGACATTCGGAAACCACCCCTCCACTTTGTCCAGATCGATCAGGTTGAACGCCGGGGTATGACTTATCGGCAGGACCACCGCCTCTTGAAGGAGTACGCTCTCACTCTCCCTGAGAGTTTCATACCGTTCCTGCCCCTCCTGAGCGAAAGACCGCTGGATAAGAGAGTCGAACTGTTCATCGGCGAAGCGGGCGTCGTTGAGATTGCTGTCGGTTGTCCACATCTGCAGGAAAGTCAGAGGGTCGGCATAATCGCCGATCCAGGTGGCCGAACCGATCGTAAAATCCCCCTTCTTCACCTCCTCCAGATAAACCTCGAAGGGGAAAGATCGAAAGATCACCTCCAGTCCGAGATCCTCTTTCCAGGCTGCGGCCATGAGCTCGGCGATGCGACGGCTCTCCGAATCTCCCGGGAGCTTGAAGACTACCGCCGGCAGACCCTTTCCACCGGGATAGCCCGCTTTCTCCAGCAGCTGAAACGCCTCTTCGCGATTTGAAGCTTCGATGCCTTCGACCTCCGGATATCCAGGGATTCCGGGAATGAGGGTGCTCGCCGGCAGAAGCACTTCATCCTCGTTGCGGATCTGCTCCCACGGTGTCAGAAGGGCCAGGGCTCGACGCACCCGTTCGTCCATCCAGGGTGCCTCACTGCAGACGAAGAAGAAGTAGCTGGTTGCGAAGAGTGGATTGAACACGATCTTGGTAGGGTCCAGCAGCAGTTCGGTATCCCAGTTGTTCGACCAGTGGATCTCTCCACTGTTGAATCCCCGGCTGATGGCTGCCGGATCATCCATGAAACGAACCCTCAGGCTGTCCAGCTCGACCCTGGATGCATCCCAGTAAAGCTGGTTCTTTTTCAGCACCAGCTCGTCGGCAGTTCGTTCGTAGATGTAGTAGGGTCCGTTTCCGATAAGGGTTTCCTCCCGATCCCATCCCTCCCGGTCCCTGTAGGAGGAGTGGACCGGCGCGAAGGTCATATGGCAGAGAATTTTGAGAAAATGACTGGCCGGCCGCTCCAGCTCGACTTCTAGCTTTGTCGGAGAGATCACCCGGATACCCAGATCTTCCACCTCCCGACCCAGGCGGTAGTCCCTGGCTCCCTTGATTATGTCGAACAGGAACGAGTACTCCGCATCAGCGCCTGGCTCCAGCACCCGTAGCCAGGAATCCCGGAAGTCCTGGGCCTGCACCGGATCTCCGTTGCTGAAGCGGGCGTTTTCCCTCAAGGTGAAGGTGTACACTTTCCGGTCGGGGCTTATCTTCCACTGCGAAGCAACCGCCGGAACCGGTTCCAGGGAAAAGGGGTGATAGCTCAAGAGACCCTCGTAAATGCCTGTGGACAGCTCCGATTCCATCGTCGTGTAGATATGCCGCGGATCCAGCACGAGGTTTTTGGGAGAGTAGACCAGAACGAACTCCCTCGGCTCTGCCGGCCTCTCCTCCTGGGCGCTGAGGGCCGTCACAACCGTGAGAAGAGCAAGCGCCGCGAGGAGCAGTCGTTTCAGTCTCATAAGGCAACAATACTGATTTTTGTCAGAAGAGGCTATACGAGCGGATCTCTTTTACCCGCAGCTTCACATCAGCCCGAGTGGTGTAGGTGCCGGACTGGATAACGGTATAAGGGTCGTTCCATATGAGGATCTCCCCGCTCACCTCCCTGGGTTTGTTGAAATGCACAGGTCGCAGAGCTTCCCGCACGGCGTTTTTTAGTGCGTCCTGCAGAGCCTGTCGCTTTGCCTCAGGACTGGGTGCGGTGAAAACACTGTAACTCCCGATCCCTGTGCTGGCCTCCACGGAGTTGCTGGACCAGGCTCGCCTGCGGGCAACCTGAAAGTCCTCCAGCTGGTAGGTTACCTTGACGAACAGCAGACTGCCTTCGACATAGGCGTCGGCAATTCGCATGTTCGGATCAGCCCAGAGAATCTCTGCAACCGGGATCATAGAGAACTCTTCGTCGATCTTTCGAACCGCATCACCGGGAGTGTAGCGGAAGCGGTAGCCGTAGATCATGCCGGACAGGATCCCCCGGGCTTCTTCCAGGGCGCGGCGTTGGGCCTCTTCGGTGGAGAGTGGATAGTCCTCGTTTTCCTGCACCATCGGTTCCAGCTCGCACCAAATGCGCAGGTTGATCAGGTTGCCCTGGGCATGGCAGAACAAGGGGAGGAGGATCAGAAACGCGATCGAGAGGCTGTGTCGAAGCATTCACCCCTAATATCGGCAGAATGCTATCGGCGTCTGAAAAACACCCTGATAGGGTTGATCCCCATCCGTATGAGGAAGTACAGATAGCCGAAGACGAATCCGGCCAGATGGGTCAGGTGGGCGACACCGCTGCGGGTCGCAAAGAACATCAAGATCAGCTCCAAACCGGCGAACAACAGCACGGCGATCCGGGCCGGCAGTGGTATGAAAAAGTTGACGAATATGGTGGTGTCCGGAAAAAAGGTGGCGAAGGCGAGCATCACGCCGAAAATCGCTCCGGAGGCGCCAACCACCGGAACCATGGCCATGCCGATGTACCAGTTCACCGCCACCGTGGCTATTCCGGCACCGACTCCGGTGATAAAGTAGTAGAGGAGAAACTCAGAGCTTCCCACCCGGTGTTCCAGACGCGTACCGAATATGAACAGCACCAGCATGTTGATCAGGATGTGCCAGACCCCTCCATGAAGAAACATGTAGGTCGCAACCTGCCAGATCTCCCGTTCCCGTACCACCAGATAGGGAGTCAGGGCTAGATACCTGAACAGTTGAGGGAACAGCATCGTGAGCAGGTACATGCCCACGTTGATGATGATCAGGGTTAGGGTGGCATTGTAGTAGCGGTACGAGAGAGGTCTCCTGTAAAAGGGAAGCTCGTTCATATCTTGAAAGTACGTATCCGCAAGCCGGTTCGTCAACCCGTGATGAGCAGGTCGACCAGCTCGATGAGCTGATCACTCGCTGCGGACGGGGGGGCCAGAGCTTCCAGATCGCCCTTGGTTTCCGCCAGAAGATCCCGCGCCTGCTGCCTCGCCTCTTCCAGACACCCGGAGGGAGCAATCAGGTCTATGAGTTCCTCGACGGCGTCCCAGGCCGCCTCCTGGTCCGCTCCGCCGGCGACCTCGAAGAAGCCGCGGATCCTGGATTTTTTCTCCGGATGCCGGTTTAGATAGAGGATTATGGGCAGGCTCTTCTTGCCCTCGATGATGTCGTCTCCCCGCTGCTTTCCCGGTACTCCCGGTCCCAGGTTCTTCACGTCATCGATTATCTGGAAGCAGGCTCCGAACTCCTCGGCAACCCGGCCCAGCTGTTCAGCCGTGTGTTCATCTCCACCAACGGCGATTACCCCGGCCCGGGCGGCAAGGCGGGAGAGACCTCCGGTCTTGAGCCGGCACATCTCCCTATACTGTTCTTGGCTGGGGATGTTTTCGTGGTCTCCGTGCCACAGGATATCGAGGCCTTGCCCGAAATGCAGCCTGACCATGTCTTCCACGTAGAAACGATGCAGCAGCAGTCTCTGAGCATCCGTGAAGGGGGCGGTGTCGATAACCCGTGCGGCAAGGAAGTACATCAGGTTGCCGGCATTCAGAGCCGGATCCAGGCCGAACCTGATATGTTCCGCCTCCCCACCCCTGCGCCGCAGGGCCCCGTCTTCGATGTCGTCGACGATCAGGCTGCCGTTGTGAGCGATCTCCACCATCGCGGTCAGAGGAAGCGCCAGGTGCCAATCGCCGTGCATCTGTGCGCAGAGAAGCATAAACAGGGGACGCCATCTTTTACCGCCGCGACCCAGCAGATCGCGGGCCGGATCGCTGATGAGCTGCCACCAGCCGGTTGGGATCGAGTTCAATCGGTGACCGGATTGTCGGTGCGCCCAACCAGCGGCGATTCTGTCGGGAATGACCCGCTGAAGCTCGATTTCGATTGCCTCGAACTTGTCTTTCAATCGTTCGAGCAAAGGGATAGAATCCATTCGGTAAGTGTATCCGATTCTGAAGCTTAGACAAGCGGTGCGATGAAAAGAAGCGCGGACTACTACAGCAGACTGGCCAGGCAGAAGAACTTCCCGGCGCGCTCGGTGTTCAAGCTCGAGGAGATGCAGGAGCGTTTCTCCCTGCTCAAAGCAGGTCAGAAGGTCCTGGACCTTGGATCCGCCCCGGGAAGCTGGAGCAAGTACTGTCTGCAGCGACTCGGCCCGAGGGGCCGATTGGTCGGGGTGGATCTCGAGCCGGTCAGTATTGCCCGGCCCTCCGGTGGGCGCTACCGCTTTCTTCAGGGCGATATCTTTTCGGCACAGATACCCACCACCCTGGGGGAGCTGGGTCCATTTGACGTGATTCTGAGTGATGCGGCACCTCGGACAAGCGGCAGCAGCCTGGTGGATGCTCAAGGGTCCCTGGAGATCGCCGAAAGGGTTCTGGAGATCGCCGTCAGCATCCTCAAACCGGGGGGACATCTGGTAATAAAGGTGTTTCAGGGAGGCGAGGAGGGGCAGCTGCTGCAAAGGATGAAATCTCTGTTTCGCCGGGCCCGGGCGTTCAAACCCAAGGCGTCCCGAGGGGAGTCCAGGGAGATCTATTTTCTTGGACTGTTCTTCGCTGCAAAAGTTGAAAAAAAAGCTTGATATACGATTTGATAGCCTTTATCATAAGGATCGTATCCTTATTTTATGAATCGCTGTCTTCCTATCCAGTTGCGATCGGAGACTGCGATATCAAGGAGAACAAAATTTATAGTCTAAGGGGGAATTGTGGGATGAAACGTTTAGTCGTTTTACTCTGCCTTCTGTTTTTAATCGTCCCGGCCTTCCTCTTTTCCCAGAATCTGGACGGCTGGACAGCCGCCTATGGGGATTGGAAGATGGTTGGAGATCGTCTTGTACAGAGCAGTACCAAGGCGGGGATGGCTCAAGCCTATATGAGGCTTCCCCAGAGCGGTATCATGGAGTACGGGTTTGATGTGAAGTACGTGGACGGCGGTGCTGATATGTTTGGCGCCTTCGGCTTTCACATCGGTATCGACAGGGCCGCCAGAGGTAAAAGCTGGGGCAACGGCAAATCCTTCCTGCTCTGGCTGACACTGGATCCGAAGTTCTACGGCGGTTCCGGCGTGTACGGTCAGGCCTATTACAGCGAGACCAATTCGATCATGTATATGATACACGCACCTAAGGCCTATGAGCTGCCCATGGACAGGCTGGCGGACATCAATCTCGATCGGATGGAAATGTACGCCCTGCCGATCAGGGTTCGGGTCAACTACGATACCGGAGACGTGAAAATCTGGGATCCGACGATTGACAACTACTACTACCGCTTTAACCTGGGCGGACCGATCCGAGGCGGGAACTACATCTCCATACGGACCAACAGCCTTGCCGCCAGCTTCGGAAATTTCAAGGTCAGCAGGCCAAGCAGCTTCTAAGCTCGAACTGCAGCAATACTGCAGTTAATTGGAAATTCTCGAGTCCAGATCTCCTGTAGGGGGTCTGGACTTTTTTCTATATGCGGGTCTTCGCACTCGCGTAGCGTGGCGTCTTCGCACTCGCGTAGCGTGGCGTCTTCGCCACTGAAGAGGCCCACGTCATCGACAACGCTTTATTTTTTCTTGCGCCGAAAGGATAAATCCCTATACTTAACAGTAGAACCGCAGAAGCTGCTTCCGGTTGCGCAGCAGTCGGTAACTTCGAGGGGGATCCATGAAACGCGCTGTAGCCGGTCTGTTGTCCGTCCTTCTCCTTGGTATTGCACTCAGCGGCTGTTCCACGGTCGCCGATTCGGTAGCCTTGGCCATGCTGGAATCCACCGAAAGGGTGGATGCGCTGGAGTTCTCCGAGCTGATAATGACGGATCTCACCGGCTCCGAACGAGAAATCAAGATCTTGAGTGTCCGGGGGCGCATGGTGACCGTATCACCCTTTCCCTATTGGCTGCTGGAACCGATCGAGATTCCCCTCGACCAGATTCGATCACTGAGAGTCAAACGACAATCCTACCCAGGATTTAATCTGACCTTAATCTGTATGGAAGCCGGGTTTATTACAGCAGGAGGATCGGTCGGATTAATCGCGGATAGCAGCAGGGAGTACGGACTAGCGATGGTCGCGGGGTTGGGCGGCGCTGTTTTGGGGCTCGGATACGCCTTCTTATCGGATATATGGGAGACGGGGGAGGAGATGTACCCTGAGTACTATCTGGCGGGGATGCAGGAATCGGAAAAGTTGCTAACGATATTGGAGCTCATGGGGGTTCTCTGACCGGAGGCTGTGGAATCGAGTTGGGAGAAATAGGATGGGAGTGATCAAACCGATTATAGGAGTGCTGCTGGTATTGGTGCTCTTTCTATCGGGCTGCATGAGCACCCACTACCTGGCACCCCCGGAGAAGGGCGAGTTCCTCACCCTGCGATGGATCAACATCGTGCTGGATGACGGGTCAGAGGTGAGACTGAAAAGTTGCGCCCTGGAGGGAGATCTGCTGGTAGGCTTTACCAGGGATGATCAGCACGTAGAGGTCGAACTGTCCCGCATCAGGGTGGCCTACTTCCAGAAGATAAAGCCCACAATGCCCTATCTGGCCGCCTTCTCCGCCGGGACCGTCGGTATCTCGATCTGGCTCATTGTGGCCGCGTTCACCGCTCCCGCCGAAACCCCGTGATCTGTCTGCCTGGGCCTACCTTTTTCGCACTTGGGATAGATTTTTCCAAGCTTAGACTGTAGTATTGCTGCCAAATGAGGATCCTCAGCTTCGGGGAACAAGCTCTGGGCAGTGTACTATCCATCAAGACTCTGTGCCGGGTGGTGAGCCAGGCGGTGGAAAAATCCGCCCGACTGGTACTGGTGGTGCCTTCCCTGCGAGGTGTTGGGGATGCCTTGACCGAGGCGGCGGGACAGGCCGTAGAGGGTTCCGGAGGCTATCTGGAGCGTATAGAGGCGATCCGTGAACCGATCTTGGAGATCATTCGCGGTCTGTTCAGTCCCCGGGAGCAATCCGGTGTGATTACGGCGGTGCAGATTCTGCTTAACGACCTGGAGGATATCCTTCATGGGGTCCAGTTGATACGGGAATGTTCGCCCCGGACACATGATCTGGTATACAGCTTCGCGGCGCAGATCAGCTGCATCTTGATCAGCCGCTACCTGGAGGCGGAGGGTTTTACCGTTCGTGCTGTGGACAACCCCGGCATCCTGCTGCGGGGGACCGCCCACGGTATGCTTCAGGTGGACTATCAGGCCAGCTACGATTCGATCGTCGGTAATCTGGACATGGGAGAGGGAATCCAGATCGTCCCGGGCGGAATCGCCCATAACGAGCAGGGGGCGCTCACCGCTGTGCAGCCGGACGGGGGCGATCTGAGCGCCACCCTGATTGCGGCTGCCCTGAAAGCCGAGCTCATCGAGATGTGGACCGGGATGGATGGGGTGATGAGCGCCGATCCGAGCTACGTGACAGAAGCCTTCGTGATCCCGGAAATGAGCTATCAGGAAGCGATGGAGCTGTCCTATTTTGGAGCCCGCATGATCCATTCCCAGTCCCTGGTTCCGGCCCTGGAGGCGGGAGTCCCGATTCAAATCCGTAACCTGGACCAGGCAGAGAACCCCGGTACACGCATCTGCGCCGATCCCCAGGGTAAGCAGACGGCCATTGCGGGAATCGCCTCTATAGAACCGGTGGCGCTGGTCAATATCGAAGGCGGCGGCATGGTCGGCGTTCCCGGGATCGCCGCGCGCATCTTCGCTACCCTGGCGACGGCCGCCGTGAACATTATCATGATCTCCCAGGCCTCCTCGGAGCACAGTATATGCGTCGTGTTTCGCCAGCAGGAGGCGGAGAGGGCGCTGGAGGCTCTGCGGGAGGAGCTGGCGCCGGAGATTCGGGCCAAGCAGATACAGAACTTCGACCTGCGAAAGGACCTGGCTATCCTGGCGGCGATCGGCGAGAATATGAGAGGGACTCCCGGTATTTCGGGAAAGCTGTTCAGCGCCCTCGGAACCGCCAAAATCAATATCCTGGCGATCGCTCAGGGCTCCTCGGAGACGAACATCTCCTTCGTTATAGAGAAGGCGGCGGAGCCGGAAGCCCTCAGAACCATCCATCGGGCTTTTTTGGGTTGAATCATGAGCTTCGTTTGTGATCGTCGATGGGTAATCCCGCTATGAATCGAAGAGAAACAGAGGCAGACAAACAGACGGTCGCCGTGTTTGCGCCGGCCACCGTGGCGAACGTGGCCTCGGGTTTCGACGTACTCGGTTTTGCCCTGGAGCGGCCCGGAGACACAGTGGTCTTGAGAAGAATCCCGGAGAAACGCATCGACATTCTCGCCGTGGAGGGGGATGACGGTCAACTTCCCAGGGACCCGGACAGGAACACGGCCTCGGTAGCGGCCAGGTGTTTTCTCCAGGCAATCGGTTTTCCCTTCGGCCTGGAGATAACCGTACGCAAACAAATGCCCATGAGCTCGGGACTGGGCAGCTCCGCGGCCAGCTCGGTCGCCGCGGTCTATGCCGCCAATGTGCTGGCCGGCAGCCCCTTTACCTCCGGACAGTTGCTTCCCTTTACCATGGAGGCCGAGGAGGTGGCCTGCGGATCGGCCCATGCCGACAACGTCGCCCCGGCGCTCCTGGGCGGATTCGTGCTGATCCGCAGCTACGATCCTCTGGATGTCGTGCAGCTTCCCGTACCTGCCGGACTGGCGGTTGCCACGGTGCACCCCCATACCGAGATCAAGACCGAGGATGCCCGCCGTATCCTCAAAAAAGAACTGCGCTTGAGTGATGCGGTGAGGCAGTGGGGTAACCTGGCCGCGTTGGTGGCGGCGCTGTATCAGGGAGATCTGGATCTGTTGGGCCGTTCTCTGCAGGACGTCGTGGCCGAGCCCCGCAGGGGGCTGCTGATCCCGGGTTTCGCTAAGGTCAAGCAGGCGGCCTTGGAGGCCGGAGCTCTGGGCTGCTCGATCTCAGGATCCGGTCCCTCGGTTTTTTCTCTCTGCCGATCTATGGAGGCAGCCCGAGCCGTGGGCGCAGCCATGCAGGGTGCCTTTACCCAGGCAGGTCTGGAAAGCGATGTCTACCTGTCCGGGATCAACGAATCCGGACCCGTGGTTGTGGATTCGGAGAAAGGCGGAGAACGATGAAGTTCATCAGCACGCGGGTCGGTTCGGCGACCGGAAAAAAACCCGTCACCTTCCGGCAGGCCGTGTTCACCGGGCTGCCGGCGGACGGCGGCCTCTACGTTCCCGCTGAACAGCCGGACCTGAGCGCCCGGATTGCAGGATTCTCGGAACAAACGAGTTTTCAGGAGCTGGCGGCGGATGTCGTCGAGGAGCTGATCGGTGATGAGCTGAGCCCGGAGGAGGTACGGCGCGTGTGCCGGCGGGCATTCACCTTCGAACCGGCTTTGCGGCCTTTGGAAGAGAAGTTAACCCTGCTCGAGCTGTTTCACGGTCCGACCTGCGCGTTCAAGGATTTCGGAGCCGCTTTTCTGGCCTCGGTCATGGAGGAGTTTCTTCGACAGGAGAGTCGCCGGGCCGTGATTCTGGTTGCCACCTCCGGAGATACCGGCAGCGCCGTGGCGCGAGCATTCCATGGAAAGGCGAACATCGAAGTGGTGATCCT
>Ga0307426_1000125_pt1 | contig 47246 bp, 45 predicted proteins | sample SalMarWE160340MG_FD_202165 | JGI IMG/M metagenome (GOLD analysis project Ga0307426, IMG submission 202165) | Salt marsh sediment microbial communities from the Plum Island Ecosystem LTER, Massachusetts, United States - WE1603-40 | ecosystem: Environmental > Aquatic > Marine > Intertidal zone >... | reverse complement strand
TATACTTGGAGAGGTAATGAAACTGCCTAAGAAGCCCAAAAACCTGCATCCGAGAGGTCCCTCCTTTCTGTTGTAACCCCTCGGTTATACCTTAATTCTGTCTCATATGCATCTGAACGAATTCAGATTAAAACAAAATGAAGATTTCTTCATGTTGGATTTAGATAAGAAATTTAGCATAAGGCGTTCACCGTGACGCCATAACTCTTCTCCCGTTGTTTGGGAACGATAGAAATGTTCATCAATGAGGCACCCCTATAAAGGCCGACGGCGCTTCGGAAACCTAAGAACCAAAAAAATGCCGCAACAGACAATCCCGATATTCAATAATATGGTTGCCCACACATTTTTCCTCATCCAGGAATATACATCTGCTAGTGCCCAACATTCCATCATATCTTGAAGATCCTCATCTTTCTCGGTAGAAAGTATTCGTTCTGAGACACCCTGTGGACCTACCGTGATCAGTATCGCATGATGAAAGTTGCCCGGCACTTTGTCGAGCCGAGCTCCCCCGCCACCGGTTATAAGATAAACGGTGTCTTTGCGTTGTACCCTGGCATACCCGTGATAGTCGCCCGCGATGACGTAATCTACCTTGAACCTGTCACACAAGGAGAGAAATGTATCGGTGTTCTCGAATAGTCTTGCTGCAAAATCCGCTGAGATAGGGGGAGGAACATGCATAAAGACAAAAACCTTGTTATATTCGCGTCGGCGGGCAGATAGCGTGGATTCTAAAAAGGCAAGGCTTTCTTCCGTGGAATAATAGGGTATAGGTAATATGCGAAGCACTATAAACAGGCACCCCTGGTACTCAAAGGAAAAATTGGTTGGGCCGTACATTTCCTCAAACCGGCTGATGGGAAACTCATCTTCGCTTACGTCGTGATTCCCAACGACATAAAACGTGGGGCTGGGCATGCGCAGCTCTTCGGCAAGCTCCGCCCGGAAATATTGATGATAGCCTGGCCGTCCATTGCGGACACAATCGCCAAGGAGCACCAGGAAAGAGATAGGCTCATCCTTCAAGAATCCAACAAGGCGCTCAAAGGTGCCGGTTCCCTTTGTGTCTCCTGCAACGGCAAAAGAAAAATGTTCTCGTTGGCTATCGGTTTTTAAAAGCGCCCTGACCCGCTCGAAGTTTCCAAAGGTTGCCGGCAGAGGGGTATTACCCTCAGTATCTACCGTGATAATGGCATTGGCCTCAACAACCAATACGGAGAGAAGCATCACGAGAAAGATACGATAAACTCCTTTCTTGATGGCCCTCCAAGGCTTCGATGAATCGGGTTTCATTGACCCATGCTCCTTTTTAGAGGTAACGGTTCGAAATCATGTATCGGGAGCAAATCATAAACGAAATTACTCTGTATTTGCCCTTGCCTAATCATTCCCTGTGCTTAACGTGTTATCCAACCGTATTGAATCCGACACTTGCTACTATGATGCCCCGCTTATGTGATTCACATTATGAATCATCCGAGATTAATAGAAGATTAAAATAAGATGAAGATTTCTTCATATTGGATTGAAGCACGGTGAAATCGACGCAAAAGGGGCAATTTTTTGAAGAGGGGCATACGTGTATGCTCATTCCCCGGTTACAAGGGGTAATGAGACGACAAAACGACTTCCTTTCCCTAATGCACTTTCCACCTCAATTGTTCCATGATGTGCCTTCACAATCCACTGACAGATACTCAGCCCCAAACCCATTTCTCCAATCTCATTGGTCCTTGATTTGTCGACCCGATAGAATCGTTGGAAGATATGCTCGGACGCCTCTTCGGGAATGCCTATGCCGGTATCTCTAATCGATACCTTGGCAAACCCGCCATCTTTTTGCAAAGCAATATCGACATGGCCACCGGATGGAGTAAACTTAATGGCATTATCGATAATATTGGTGAACAATTGTTGCAATCTGGTTCGATCACCCAAAACATCTGCATGCTCGATCTTCCCCAAATTGCATGCAATCCCTTTTTGCTCGGCCAACACACCGAATAATTCCCAAAGATTGCTTAAAAGCTCATTCAGTTTGATGCGTACCATCTTAAGCCCCGCTTCATTGGAATCAAATTTTGAAAGAAGGATAAGATCGTTTATCATTCTGGTAAAGAAATCGAGCTTTTTGATATAGGTGACCAATGCCCTTCGATACTCTTTTGTGGGCCTGGGTTTGGAAAGAAGCAGTTCGGCCTCACCCTTCATCGCGCTGATGGGGGTTCGAAGTTCATGTGATACATCAGCAGTAAATTGACTTATTCTCTTAAATGAGTCCTCCAGCCGAGATATCATCTCATTCAGTGTTGTTATGAGGTGATCCAGCTCGTCGCCGCTCTGTCTTGATTTCAAGCGTTCTCCGAGATTATTTGCCGTTATTCGCCGCGCCGCCTCTGTGATGTAGGCTATAGGAGAAAGGCTTCTCCTCGCCAGAAGCCAACCTCCGATGGTCCCCAGGACAAGGGCAATGGGGATTGCCGTGATGATATTCTCGCTGAAATTACCCAAGGTATTTCTCATGGACTTCATCCTCGTCCCGATTTGGACCACGTAATCAAATTTTTCATTATCGGCAAGGCGAAAGCTGAGGACTCGGAACGGCGTCCTCCTTCCCGGCACCTTCACTGTCTCAACGTAACTACTGCCTACCCCCATACCCCTCAGTTTCTCTTGATTTATGGGATACACAATTGCGGCAAAATTCCCCGAGGTAGCGATAACCTCGCCATCTGCATGCAATACCCTAACATAAATAGGGTAATATTCCCTTGCAACAATATCTCCTTCATATTTCTTTATTACCCCCTTGAAGTCCACAGGAGTTTCCGAGACTTTAAGGGCAAATTCTCGCAACTCATCCTTCAAAAATCGGTCGATCTCTTTAATGAGGTGGTGTTTGACCCTCACATACATAAAAGAAAAAATGATGATGGTCGTCACCACAAAGGTAACGATATACCACAGGGTGATCTTGAAATCCGTTCGTTTATAAAATCTAGTCCCTTTGTTCGAGGACATAGCCTACCCCTTTTATGGTGTGCAGTAGTTTGGGTTTCAACCCTTTATCGATTTTATTGCGGAGATGATATACATGGACATCAATAACATTGGTCAGGGAATCAAAGTGATAATCCCATATGCTCTCAGAGATCATCGTTCGGGTCAATATTTGTCCCTCATTTCGCATCAAATATTCCAACAAGGCGTACTCCTTTGGCGTTAGATCAATACGCTTCCCTCCGCGAAGGACCTTATGTCTCTTGAGGTCCATAGTTAAATCCGCTACCTTAAGCTCTGAAACGCTTTCGGTCTTGCCCCGTCTGAGAATAGCCCTTACCCGCGCTAATAATTCATTGATGGAGAAAGGTTTAACCATATAGTCATCGGCACCCAAATTCAGTCCCTTCACAATATCCTTTTCCGCATCTTTCGCCGTCAGAAAAATCGCCGGTGTGTCGATACCCTTTTCCCGGATAGATTGCAGGATTTCGATACCATCTATCTTCGGGAGCATGATGTCCAGAATAAACAAATCATATCGTTCATGGAGGGCTAGATATAGGCCTTCCTCACCATCATATGCCATGTCCACGGCCAAGTAGTTTTCCTCCAGCCCCTTTTTGACAAAATGGGCTATGCCTTTGTCATCTTCTACGAATAAAACCCTCATGGTATTATATGATTTAAGGTAAAGATTATAGTAATAGGCTTGAGTGAATCATTATTTCTTAACCAAATCACTCATTTCGATAAATCACCAAGCATTCCAAAACATGAGTCTTAAAAATAAGTTCCAGTTAAACTCAGTATTAGTTAAACCAGGGTTTTTGTAAAGCAGAAACTTTCCTAAGAAACCCTTCATTAAAATTACATTATTGCTTCAAATTCCCAGTATGAAATGAGGATTATACTCTTACGAACAAGAGAGACGAAGGTGATCGTCAGCGCAATAAACACCCAGCCGAAATGCACATCGCGCCTTTGCCTTGACAGCCTTTTTCAAATGCGACAACCAGAAATCTACGTCTCCCCGCGTCTATACTAGATTAGGTATCAGGGCGTTGAAAGACCAAAAGCACTCTGTCTTCCTTCACAAAGGGCAGCGTTAGCTTCTTCACCTCGATCAATTGCAAACCCAAAGCATCCCAATCCACTCCACGTACTTCTTCCTCACCCTTCTTTCCCCGCATCCCCACGATACGTCCCCCCTTTTGGGTATAGGGTAGGGCAAGGTGCAGGGAGGTCGGCAGGTCTGCCAGGGCTCGCGAGAGGACGAGATCAAAACGCTCGGCGTATTGCTTTTTCATCTCGCGTGCCTCCGCCCGGCCATGAACGATTTCTACCCCTTCCAACTTCAGTACCCTGACTATAGTACGCAGAAAAAAGACCTTTTTTTGGGAGGCCTCCAACAGGAGCAGTTCGATGGCGGGGGATTGGATCTTCAGGGGCAGACCGGGAAATCCCGCTCCCGCACCGATATCTAAGACGCGCTTGGCCCCATGCAGGTACGGGGCCACAGTAAGTGAGTCCAGAAAGTGCTTCACTCCTATCTCCAGATCTTCGGTTAAGGCGGTGAGGTTGATTCTTGCATTCCATTTCTTCAACTCCTCTATATATAAAAGGAAGCTTTCTATCACCTGGGCGCTCAGGACTACCCCGATCTCCCCGGCACCTCTCGCCAATATTTCTTTGAGTGATCGCATCCGTGATACAAATAAAAAGCCCACTTTTCAGTGGGGTTTTTTTAAGGTGAGATTTTTTTGTTTCTTTTTATTGAAGGGCTCCTATGCCGCAGTTGCTATCACAAAGTATAGCGTCGTCTCAGCTATTCTCCGCTTTGACTACGTCTTGAACGCTTCTTCCATACCGATGTATTGTTTTCTCAGCTTCGGTTTTTCTATCTTACCGGTCGGGTTGCGGGGGACCGCTCCAAAAAAGACCTTCCTCGGCCTCTTGTACCGGGGCAGCCCTTCACAAAACTGGAGGGCTTCTTCCTCTGTCATAGCCTGCCCGGGTACGCAATCGATGACGACCGTCACAAGCTCACCCAATCGTTCATCCGGGTATCCGATTGCCGCAACATCCTTGACCTTCGGGTTGTTGTGCAAAAAGTCCTCCACCTCCACAGGAAAGACATTCTCTCCGCCGGTGATAATGACGTCTTTGGCCCGGTCAACGAGATAGATAAAACCTTCGTCATCCATACGCGCGATATCGCCGGTATATAGCCAGCCGTTTTTGAGTGCGTTCGCTGTTGCCTCCGGGTTCTTATAATACTCCTTCATCACCCCGTCGCCCCTGACTGTCAACTCTCCGACTTCCCCCTTCGGTACCGGGGTGCCTTCGGGGTCTACGATTTGTGTCTCCCAGTTGAATCCGGGCCTGCCAATGGCCCCTACCTTGTGCTCATTCTCCATGCCGAGATGGACACAACCCGGCCCGGTGGCCTCGCTCAAACCGTACGTCGTGTCATAGGCCATCGTGGGAAAATATTCTTTCCAATGTCTGACAAGGGCGGGAGGAACAGGCTGGGCACCGATGTGCATGAGCCGCCACCGGCTCAGATCATAGTGATCTGGCTTCAACTCCCCGCTGTCAAACTTCACGAGTATATCCTGTGCCCAGGGGACAAGCAGCCATACAATGGTCGCCTTTTCTTCGCTCACGGCCTCGAGAACATGCTCCGGGGTTACACCTTTCAAAATTACTGCAGGACTCCCGACAATGAAACTCCCGAACCAGTGCATCTTGGCACCGGTATGGTAGAGGGGGGGGATGAGGATAAAGTTGTCTTCTTTTTTTTGATAGTGGGCGGCATTCTCCGTTATGCAGGCGCAGAACATGTTTTTATGGGTGAGGAGGATCGGTTTGGGCTTGCCGGTAGTGCCCGAGGTAAAGTACAGACCGCAGGGATCTGCATAGGTAAGTTCGACGTTCGATGGTGTCGGTTGTGATTTTTCAATGACCTTCCCAAAGGGTTCTGCATACGCGGGGAGATCCTTCCCCGCAAAGATGAAATGTTCTATGGTAGGCATTTCATCCTTGATCGTATCGATGCGCTCGGTGAATTCTTCGCCGAAGATTATGGCCTTGGGTTCGGCCGTGTCAACGCAGTATTTGATGTCATCGCTCGTAAAACGAAAGTTCAAGGGCACGACCCATGCTCCGGTCCGCACAATTCCGAAGTAGGCTATCAACCAATCGATAGAATTCATCATGAGGTGGATGACTTTGTCGCCTTTCGTAATGCCCTTCTTTATGAGGGCGTTGGCACAGCGGTTTGCAGCCTCATCAAACTGCTTCCACGTGATCTCTCTGCGTTTGTTTTCCGCAGGGACCCGCTCAATGAGTGCGACATCAGTAGGATACCTGCGGGCATTCCTCGAAAGAATCTCCCCTATATGGATGTCAATTCCCATTGTTCGTCTCCCTTGTTGAAAGGTTAACGACCTTGCCACTTTCTCATGACTGGAATTATCGTTACTATAATATGTTTGATTGCGGGATACAACACCAAAAATCAGGGGCTTACCCAACAAACCCTTCCCCTTGACAATGGTGACGTATCAATACTATCTTGAAAAGGAAGCTCACACGTATGGCGCATGATTTAGAAGCAGGGGATGAAGCCAAAAGCCTTAACAACATTGATGGATAGTGCCAATGACCCCTATGGTCGCTTGGCAGATGTGCAAAAGACGAAGCGGATCATCGGGAGCACCTTGGCAGATGTCCCTGAAGAATTGATCCATGCAGCGGGGCTGCACCCCTTTTTGATCCTGGGTACGAACGAACCCATCCGCCACTCCGCCGCCCTCCTTCCTGATAATTCTTGTTCCCTGGCCAGGAGCAACCTCGAGTTGGTCGTCGGTTACCAGGGTGCCTTCTTCGATGGGTTTGTCCTTTCTCAGGTCTGTGATACTACCCAGCACCTCTGTGATATCTGGAAGAGGAAGTTTCCCGATCATTACTTTGAAAACTTTTTGGCCCCCCGACAGGTGGCCCGCCCCAGCGCCCGTGCTTGGTATGCGCAGGAGTGCCGAAGGTTGCGGTCAGAGCTGGGGAACTATACGGGCCATGAGATCACCGATGAGGACCTCTGGGCCAGCTTCCGTCTCTACAATGAAAACCGCTCCCTCCTGAGACAGCTCTATGATATCAAGCGGGAGGCCCCTGCCCTGATGACCAACAGGGAATTCTTCGACCTGGTCAAGGCGACCTTCTTCATGGACAAAGAGGAGCACAACCGCCTCCTCAAAGAAGTGGTGGATTGGGCTGATCAAGACAAGCATCGCTTCACAGGTCAGGACGGATTTTTCAAGGTGATCATGGCGGGGATCGTGGTGGAACCCCCCACTATCTATGATATGATCGATGAGGTAAAGGGGACCATCGTGGGGGACAACCTCTGTACTGCCTCGCGCTATATCTATCATGACGTCGAGGTAGGCTCCGATCCTGCCGAGGCCTTGGCTGATAGACACCTGCGCAAACCCAATTTTACGCCGATCAACTCCGACGTGGAGAGGGTCTATGCAGATCTGCTTGAACTCTACCGCGAAGGGGAAGCGGAGGCCATCTTTTACTGCCATATAAAATATTGCGAATCGCAGGACTATGATCTTCCCGATATCAAGGTCAAGATGAGGGAGGAAGGGATATCATTTTTAGAGCTGGAGACGGAATACCAGACCACCCACCTCTCCCAGATGAAGACCAGAATTCAGGCCTTTTGTGAATCTGTTATGGGAAAGGGAGCAGCATAAGATGAACAAAAAGGCAGGGGAAAAGAAAGCGAAGTCACCGGCAAAAGAACTCTCCAAAGAGTTGACCGCTGCATATCTGGAGGATGCCCGCACAGCCCACGAACACGGGAAGTATGTGGCCTATACCACGGCGGTATCGCCGGTGGAGCTCTTTGTGGCACACGACATCATCCCCATCTACCCGGAGAACCATGCTGTGGGCTGTCTCACCAAGCGGTTGGGAACACAACTTTCCATGGCCATGGAAAAAAAGGGGTATACGAGCCACCTCTGTGCCTATGCCAGGTGCGACCTCGGATACCGCATCACCGGAGAAAGCCCCACCGGGGGCATCCCTGATCCCGACTTCCTCCTGGCCTGCAACGCCCAGTGCTTCACCCTCACCAAGTGGTTTGAGGTGCTTTCGCGGAGTTATAAGGTCCCCCTTTTCGTCTTCGACACCCCTCAGTTTATCAGCGATCCTGGTGCGCGCAAGGAGATAATACAGTATTGTATCAACCAGCTCAAGGAGTTGGTCGCAGCCCTGGAGGACCTCACCGGTAAGAAGTACGATTATGACCGTTTGGCCGAGGTGATTGCCTATTCTCGCGATGCGTGCCTGCTGTATCGAAAGTTCCTGGACATGGCCGCCTATAAACCCTCCCCCATCAGCATCTTCGATGCCCTCATCCATATGGCCATTATAGTCTATCTCAGGGGCACTCCCCAGGCAGTGCACTACTATCAAACCCTGGTGGATGAAATACAGGAGAAGGCGGACAAGGGAATCGGCGTGGTGGAAGATGAGCGGTTTCGCCTCTACTGGGAAAACCTCCCCGTGTGGTTCAAGTTTAAAGACCACTTCAATCTGCTTAAGTCCTACGGCGCCAATATCCTCACCTCTCTCTATGTCCACGATTTTGCCCATGAATTTGATACGTCTAAAGACCCGTTGGAGACCTTGGCGGAGAACTACCTCTCAGCCTTCTCCAACGTCACCATGTTGGAGCGGGCTGATATGGCCCTGGACCTCTTTCAGCGCTACGACATGAATGGGAGCATCATGTTCGTCAATCGCAGCTGTAAGGCCGTCTCCTTTGCGGTCTATACCCTCAAGGACATCCTTACCGAAAAGACAGGGCATCCCGCCCTTATCTTTGAGTCGGACATGGGGGATCCGCGGTTTTACTCCGAGACCCAGATCAGGACCCGCATCGAGGCCTTCCTTGAGACCCTCCAGAGGAGAGAAGCTGAAGCTGCGTAAGGGGCCCATTCCTCTCTGACAGCACTGCTGGTTTGAAGACGACCTTTCTTGACTAAACCCCCCTTTTGTGTTTTTCTGTAAAGGATGCAGATTCTGCTGATCTCGGCCAACAGGGAGCGAATGCCCTATCCCGTCGCCCCGTTGGGTCTCGCCTATATCGCCGGGGCCCTCTTGGCAGAGGGGCATGACGTTAGGGCCATAGACCTCTGCTTCTCCGAAGATATTGAAAGTGATCTTACACAGATTTTGCAGGATTTCCCCCCTGATGTGATCGGCATCTCCCTGAGAAATCTGGACAACCTTACCTATCCCCCTTCCATATCTTACCTGCCGGAGCTGGAGGAGACCATAGCGATAATACGCCGTTGCACCGCTGCGCCTATCGTCATCGGCGGCTCCGGTTTTTCCCTGGCCCCCCTCCCCTTGATGCAACGCCTCAAAGTGGACTTCGGGATTGTGGGTGAGGGGGAAGGGAGCATGGTGGAACTGGTGCAGCGCGTGGAACAGGGCGCTTCTTTTGATAGAATCCCCGGTGTCTTAATCAGGGGGAACGATGAATTCCTTCCGCCCATCCCTCTGGATTCATTCGATATCCCTGCACGGCGTGTCTTGGATAATGAGAGATATCTGAAGGAGGGGGGGATGGCCAACATCCAGACCAAGCGGGGGTGCCCGTTCAACTGCATCTACTGCACCTACCCCCTCTTGGAAGGCAAGCGGGTAAGAGTGCGGGATGTCGGGGAGGTGGTCCGGGAATTAAAAGATCTCCAGACAGAGCAGGGTGTGGACTATTGCTACTTCGTCGATGATATCTTCAACTATCCCCCTGACTATACGGATGCCCTCTTGCGCGAGATGATCGCCCAGGGAGTGAAGATGAAGTGGACAGCCTTTGTCAATCCCCGATTTTTGACCCCTGAGATCACCGCACTGATGGCCGAGGCGGGATGCCAGGGGGTGGAGATGGGGGTTGATTCGGGATCATCAAAGATATTAAGGCTTTACGGCAAGGGGTTTGAGACCCAGGACATCATCAACGCCTCCCAGCACTGCCGGGGGGCCGATCTGAACTTCGCCCTCTATCTGCTGCTGGGGGGTCCAGGGGAGGATGAGGCCACCCTGCACGATACCTTCGCCCTCATGGACCGCCTCGATCCCACGGCCGTAATCATCATGGTGGGGATCAGGATCTATCCCCATACCCCTCTGCGGGAAATGGCCGTACAGGAGGGCGTGATCAAGGAGGACGATGATCTCTTGGAGCCCAGGTTCTATATCTCCCCCCTGCTCGGATCTGGCGGTCCTGAGCGTCTCATCGAGCTCGTCACCGAGGGGGCCATGGGGCGCAGGGGGTGGATCGTGCCCGGGCTGGAGATCAACATCTCACCCCCGCTCATGGAGGGGATCCGCAAGTTTGGCTTTCGGGGACCCCTGTGGGAATTGGCGGGCCGAATGAAGCGGCCGCGGGTGAGACCCCTGCGTTGAGGAGAAAGAAATATGGATTTTAAGGACAAGGTCGCTATTGTCACCGGAGGTTCCAAGGGGATCGGGAAGGCCATCACCCTCCTGCTGGCCGAGCAGGGTTGCCAGGTCTTCATGAACTACTCGCAGGACGATGAGGCCGCCCAGGGGGTTGTCAAAGAGGCCCAGGGTCATGCAGGGGCAGTAATCCCCCTGCAGGGAGATGTCACCGACCCGGCTCAGGTCACCCGGATGATGGACCAGGTGGAGCAGGAGGGAGGGCGCATCGATATCCTCGTGAACAACGTGGGGATGAATAAGGACGGATTTCTCATGTTGATGGGGGAAGGTGATTGGGAGGCAGTGCTGAAGGTCAATCTTACCTCCGTCTATCACTGCTGTCGGGCAGTGGTGCGCAAGATGATACCAAACAAACAGGGGAAGATCGTCAACATCTCATCGGTCAGCGGGATCATCGGTACTGCTGGCCAAGTCAACTACGCTGCGGCCAAGGGGGGGGTCATCGCCTTCACCAAATCACTGGCCAGGGAGCTCGGCCCTTTTAACATCCAAGTCAATGCCGTGGCCCCTGGTCTCATCGAGACGGATGTGGCAAATCAGATGCCCCCCGAACAGAGAGAGGCTATTGTCAAGTCCACTGCTCTGGGCCGGATGGGGAAGCCCGAGGAGGCGGCCTGGACCGTCCTCTTCCTCGCCTCCCCCTGGTCTGACTACATAACCGGCCAGACCATCGTGGTGGATGGGGGAATAGTTTGAAATAAAGGGTTCGAGTCCCGCTTCCGCAAATCTATATTAGCGGGGCGGAATTGAACCCTTTTGTTCTAATTTAATTCGCCAGCGGGGGGACGTAGTTAAAACTATTAAATAGCTGTAATTTAAGGAGTATTCAATGGCAAAAACAGGCATTGTACGTGATGAACGGTACCTGGAACATGAGACCGGTTTCTCCCACGTGGAGAACCCGCAGCGATTGGTCCACATCTATCAAGCTCTGGATGACGTGAATGATCTCTTTGTCGAAATCACCCCCCGGGCTGCGACCCGCGAGGAGATCACTGCTGTCCACGACCCGGAGTACGTGGATCGAATCGCCGCTACTGCCGGGAAGGAAGCGCATCATCTCGATGCCGATACCGTGACCTCACCCAAGACCTATGAGGTCGCCCTCCTCGCCGCGGGCGGTCTGTTGGCAGCCATCGATGCGGTGATGGGTGACCTGGCAAATGCCTTCGCCCTGGTGAGGCCACCCGGACACCATGCAGAGCGAAACCGGGCCATGGGGTTTTGCATCTTCAACAATGTCGCCATCGGCGCCCAATACGCCCGATCGCAACACGGGTTAGAGCGGGTCCTTATCGTCGACTGGGACCTCCACCACGGCAACGGCACCCAAAAGACCTTTTATACGGACCCCCAGGTCCTCTACTTTTCTACCCACCAGTACCCTTATTATCCCGGCAGCGGTCACTATACCGAGATCGGGGAGGGCACAGGCAAAGGGTATACGGTAAATTGCCCGCTCTCCACTGGTTATGGGGACGCCGATTACGCCAATATCCTGCGGCATATCCTCCGACCCATTGCCCTGGCATATCAACCACAATTGATCCTGGTGTCGGCCGGTTTTGACATCTATCGTCAAGACCCCCTGGGTGGGATGGCAGTTACAGAAGAAGGCTTTGCCCGCCTCATCGACATCATCATGGATATGGCCGATTCGGTATGCGAGGGTAGGCTTGTCGTTACCTTAGAGGGGGGGTACCATCTCGAGGGTCAGGCACGCTCCGTGGTGGAGGTGGTCAAAAGGATGGCCGGGGATGGTATGGCCGATAGGGGCAGGTGGGAAGGACAGGAGGATAAAGAATATCCTCACATTCGAGAACTTGTTGCGGCACTCAAAGAAAACCTTCACGATTTCTGGCAGTGGGATGGGTAGCGATGGCCTGAGCCACCGCTACCCATCGGCATCTTTTGGTGAGCCTCGTTACTTCTTCTCGTCCACCCGCTCTTTGAGTTCCTTGCCCACCTTGAAGTAAGGAAGCTTTTTGGGAGAAACGTTGACCGTCTCACCGGTCTTGGGGTTCCTCCCCTGATAACTGCCATAATTTCTGATCACGAAGCTCCCCAATCCCCTGATCTCGACCCGATCTCCTCTGCGCAGGGCCTTCACCATCTCCTCAAAGACGGCATCAACCACTACCTTGGCTACCTTGTGGCTCACCTTCGACTTCTTGGAGACTTCCGTAGCAAGCTCAGCCTTGTTCACTGCTGCACCTCCTTTCCAATCGACGTCCCTCCGTGTGTTCAGAGTAGATTGCCTCTGATATATTCTACGGCATTTTTAAAAAAGGCAACCCCTCCCCCCTCCTCGGGAAGGACCTCCCTGGTCCATCGGGGATGATGGGTCCGGTGGAGGTAGGCCTCGGGATGGGGCATGAGGCCAAAGAGCCTTCCCGTTGCATCGCATATCCCCGCCACCCCCTCCACAGAACCATTGGGGTTGAAGGGGTACTCCATGGTCGCCGCGCGATATGCTGCATCGCTATATTGGAGGCAGATCAATCCCATCCGCGTGAGCTTCTGAGTTATCGAGGGGCTGGCAGCGAGGAATTTCCCCTCGCCGTGTCTCACCGGCAGATAGACCTCTTCCAATCCGTGCGTAAAGACACAGGGTGACCGGGTGTTCACCTTAAGGTGGACCCATCGATCCTCAAAACGGCCTGAGTCGTTAAAGGTCAAGGTCACCTCCTGACCGCCGTACCTTCCCTCTAAGGCGGGGACGAGCCCCAGCTTGGCCATCAGCTGGAAGCCGTTGCAGATCCCCAAGATCAATCTCCCGCGCTCGATGAAGCGCAGCAACTGATCCCAGAACCGCTCCCCCGTAGAGGAAATGGTGGCGTGCCGGAAACGGTTGGCGCAGGCCTTGGCTGCCCCCAGATCATCCCCATCCAGAAATCCCCCGGGGAGGCACAGGAGGTGATACGCATCCAAGGTACGTTCCCCGCCGAGGAGTTCATTGATGTGGACCGTGTCAATCTGGTCCGCCCCCCCCAGTTTACAGGCATGGGCGGTCTCATATTCGCAGTTGATGCCATTCCCCGCCAACACCATAACCGTGACCTTCCCGGCCATCTACTGCTCCCGAGAGGGCATGCGCTTCGGCGGCCTGCGCAGGGTAAAGGTCACCACCATCCCGATCACCAACAGGGAACACCCCACCCAGACGACGGACACGCCAGGATCATGGGAGACCTGTATCCCTGTGTAATTCTTTTTCTCTATGTCTTTAAGAATAAAGGTAATATCCCCCACCTGCAAGTCTCCCATCCCGGAATCGTGCTTGAAGAGCCAGAACCCTTCCGGCTCTGAATCGGGGAGAAAGAGGACCAGCAGGATTGCCTCCCCCATGTTGTGGACCTGCTCCCGATATCGCATAAAGCCTATCTGGACCTCGGTCCCGGGAATGGGCTGTGCCTCCCCTTGTTTGAGCTGTATGGTGTGAGGAGCCCCTTTCCCCCTCACCTCCACGATGGGAAGAGGGCTTATCCCATACGAAGCCTGATAAAAGGTAAGTCCTTTATAGGATATGGGATGGTTTACCCGCAGGGGTACATGATCGAGCACCACCCTCTCCCCTTCAACAAAGGTGAGGGTGCTGACGTATTCTTTGGGGGAACCGTCGGGGTAAAAATCCACGTGAAAGGCATCGCAGCGCACCTGAAATCCCAACGGCTTCATCGCCTGCTGGGGGTTGTTGAGGAAGATACCTTCCACGACCTCACCCTCTACGATCTGCACATATCCCTTGAATCCCCAGAGGGCTCCAATGAGGCCACCCACCAAGATGAGGAGCACGCTCAGGTGGGTGAGATAGGTCCCCAAGCGGGCGTAGCCACTCTTGGCCTTGCACACCTGTTGCCAGACACCGGGGAGGCGTTTCCAGGAACAGGCGATGAGATTGATCGCCAACAGTACCAGCACCCCGATGAACCACCATGAGTGGTACATATTGAAGAGGCCGAGTCCTTTCAAAATTTTATAGGTTGTTTCGCCGTATCGGTGGATGTATTCTTGCTCGGAGGCATTTTGCGTGATGAGGGTCCCGATGACGGACAACGCCGCCAGCACGATCAGCAGGGGAATAGTCAATTTGAGGGAGGAGAAAAAAGCCCTTTGCTCCGTTTTCTTCTTGTTCACCAATTAATCCCTCTTACGATACTTGGAATGTGCCCGCAGATATCATCTCTCGCAGAGGGATACAATCCCTCCCGCGCATCCTCCCAAAAGGGATCCCCTGTTTGGGGTTGAGGAGCAAATACTGTGAATATAAGGATGAATGCATTAAAGGCCACCGGGGTCTCTGCGATACATAAATCCTACACATAACCCCCTGAGGCACCCTCACGAAGAAATTTATCAAGGATTCCCATAGCATACCCCCCCCTCCCTGTCAAGGAGAAAGGACCTGCTTCATGCTTTCTTTAGAACGCTCGTTTCAAGGAAATCAAGGACCAGAGGGAGATTTTAAGAAAAATTTCGCAAAAGAGCTTGACATTTTGGCAACCAGAGGCAATTATAGAAACCTGCAAGCACATGAGTGATGGAATGGGGATCGAGAGCAATGAAGAGGATTGTTCTCCTTATAGTCACTCTTTTTTAGTCATTTTTTAAAAGATAAAGGAGGGTAACAGAGGATGGAGATCAAAAAGATAGGGGTATTAGGGGCCGGTGCCATGGGGAACGGCATCGCCCAGGTCTGTGCCCAGGCGGGGTATACGGTGATCATGCGGGATATCGCCGATGAATTCGTCGAGCGGGGACTCAAGACCATCGAGGGCTTCCTCTCCAAGAGCGTGGAGAAGGGGAAGATCTCTGAGGACGACAAGAAGAAGATCCTGGGCAGAATCACTGGTACCACAAAGGTCGCCGACCTGAAGGATGTGGATTTCGCCATCGAGGCAGTGCTCGAAGACCTCGAATTGAAGAAGCAGGTCTTCCAGGAGATGGACGAACTCACCCGCCCGGAGGTCATCCTGGCCACCAACACCTCATCCATGTCCATTACCGAGATCGGGGCCTCCACGAAGCGCCCTGACAAGGTGGTGGGGATGCACTTTTTCAACCCGGTCCCGATGATGAAGCTCGTAGAGGTCATCAAGGGTATGGACACCAGCGATGAGACGGTTGCCGTAACGAAGGAGCTGTCCGAAAAATTAGGCAAAATGCCGGTCATCGTCAAGAAGGACGTGCCGGGTTTTATCGTCAACCGGCTCATGATCGTCCAGGTGATGGAGGCCATTCGACTGTACGAAGAAGGGATCGCATCGATTAAGGATATCGACACGTCGGTCAAGGGTGGGCTAAACCACCCCATGGGGCCCTTTGAGCTGATGGACCTGACTGGTCTTGACATCAACTATCACGTCAATGAGTACTTTCACCGGGAACTCAATCAGGAGCTGAAGCATGTGACCCCGATAACCCTGAAGAACATGATCCGTGCCGGCAAGCTGGGGAGGAAAACGAAAGAGGGCTGGTACAAGTACGACAAAAAGTAAAGGAGCGATCCATGGCGTACGAAACCATCATCCTTGAGAAAAAAGAGCGGGTTGCTACCATTACGCTCAACCGCCCGCCCATGAACCCCCTCAACCGCCGGATGTATGAGGAGCTCGGCCAGGTCGCGGAAGCACTCAATGCCGATCCCGAGGTGAAGGTGGTGATCATCACCGGAGCCGGGGAAAAGGCCTTTGCCGCCGGACTCGACGTCAAGGAAGTGGAGGGGAAATCCGTGAGCGAGATGAAAGACTTCTGGGCCTGTTCGCGGGATGCGTCGTCACGGGTGGCGGCCATTGAGAAACCGGTCATCGCCGCCATCAACGGGCTCGCCCTGGGGGGTGGCTTGGAAATTGTCCTCTGTTGTGATCTCCGGATCGCCTCGGAGGGGACGCGCTTCGGCCAGCCTGAGGTCACGCTGGGGATCATCCCCGGTGGGGGGGGCACCCAGCGGCTCTCCCGTTTGATCGGAGCAGCCCGGGCCAAGGAGTTGTTATTCACGGGAGCAATGATAGACGCCCAGACGGCCCTCGGGATGGGCCTGGTGAGCAAGGTCGTTCCCCCTGACACGTTGATGGAGGAGGTCACGGCCCTAGCAACGACCATCGCCGCCATGCCCGCCGTGGCCCTCAAGATGATTAAGCATGCCGTCGACCACGGCATCAACATGGATCTCAACTCCGCCCTCATCTTCGAAGGTGAGAGCTTTATCCTCTCCTATACCTCCGAAGATGGTCGGGAGGGGTTACGGGCCTTTGTGGAGAAGCGAAAGCCCAACTTTAAAGACAAATAGCATCATCAGGATGTGTCGCCTCGCGACATCCCCTCATTAAAAATATCTTAATAGGTAGGGGATCGCGAGGCGACACATCCCATCTGGCTAAACCGCCTAAGGTGGCCCTTTGGTAAGAGACACCTTAGGCATAGAGATATTAAAATGTTAGGGTATAGCTTGTGCCGCTACGGAAGCTTTCTCTACAGAGACGACAGCGATGTTTGTGTTACCGGCATGACGATGTGCCGTTAACAGTAAATAACAATAGAGTGAGGAGGTTTTTATATGAACACATTTAGCAAGGCGTATATCCCTTACAACGGCTACTATTCAACGCCCTTCTGCCGCTGGCAGGGAAGCATGCAGCATGAAAATGCCATTGAGTTGGGGGCTAAGACGGCGCGGAATTGGTTTCTGCAGAAGAAGATCGATCCCACCATCATCGACTACCTGTACTTCGGGATCACCATTCACCAGCACCACCTGTTTTACAGCCACAACTGGGCCGCCGCCATGCTGGTCGACAACCAGAAAAACCTGCCAGGCCTCATGATCAACCAGGCATGTACTACATCCACCACGATTCTTAATCTCGCCGCCCTTGCCGTAGAGCAGGGCGCCTTTGAAGTGGGCTTCGGCCTCATGGCGGACCGTTGTTCCAACGGCGCTCACTCCGTGTGGCCCCAGCCCCTGGGTCCCGGAGGCGAGGTGGAGAGCGAAAATTGGCTCATGGACAACTTCAATGCGGACCCCAACGTGGGCCTCAAGATGGTGCAGACCGCTGAGAACGTGGCCAAGGAAATGGGGATCACCAAGGAGGAGTGCGACGCAGTGACCCTGCGGCGCTACGAGCAGTATCAGATGGCCCTGGCCGAGGACCGGGCCTTCCAGAAGCGCTACATGTTCCCCGCTGAGGTAAAGGTCTCCAAGAAGAAGACCATGACGGTGGAGCAGGACGAAGGGGTCACCCCTACCACGGCCGAGGGCCTGGCCAAGCTCAAGCCCGTCGAGCCGGGCGGCGTCCACAGCTTCGGCGCCCAGACACACCCCGCCGACGGCAACTGCGGATTCATCGTCACCACGAGGGAAAAGGCCAACGAGTTGAGCGCCGACCCGAAGATCGAGATCCAGATCGTCTCCTATGGTTTTTCCCGGGCCAAGCAAGGTTACATGGCGGCAGCACCCGTGCCGGCTGCCGAGATGGCCCTTGCCAACGCGGGCATGAAAATCACCGACATGAAGACCATCAAGAGCCACAACCCCTTTGCGACCAACGACCTCAACTTTGCCAAGAAGATGGGGATTGACGTCATGGAGATGAACAACTACGGGAGCTCCATGATCTATGGGCATCCCCAGGCACCGACGGCGGGCAGGATTATCGCCGAGATGCTCGAGGAGATGGTCATCCTCGGAGGCGGATATTGTCTGTGGACCGGCTGTGCGGCAGGGGATACCGGCGCCTCCATGATTTTCAAGGTTACCTGCTAAAACCCTTCAGGGTACACAGATCGTTGTTTATGACGCTGGCGGAAGCAGGGATGCTGCTTCCGCCATTTATGTTAGTACCGCATGATCTCCCTGCGATGGAGCTTAAGGGGGACACGTCCGCGGCGAAAGAGTCTTCCTCAACACATACTATGCAATACTCAAAAAACTCCCCGCCTTTTTAATTGACAAAATAGATGAAAGAGATATTATGATAAAAATCGTTAGAGGGGTCACATCGTGGCATGGGACGATGCCCTTGCTCCTGCGATCTGACGAGCACCGCTATCTCTCCTATCTCTACATTAAGAGAGAACAGATCGCTGCGGTAAGCTCGTGCATGTCGAAGCCAGGCCCCAGAAAGAGGTCATCATGAGATTGAAGCACGCGATTATACTGGCAGCAGTGCTCCTTGCGCTCATCCCCCTGGGAAGCGCCGCCCAGCAGCCCCTGCGGGTGGCGGTCCTCCCCTTCACCGTCCACAGCGATGAGGATCTCTCATATCTCAGGAACGGGATCTGGGACATCATCTCCACCCGCATCATCATCGAGGGCGAGATCGAGGCCGTTGACAAACCCCTCGTGGAGCGCTTCCTCCCGGACCTTGGCGACGATGTCACCGACCAAGGGGCCCGCTGGCTGGGGAACCGGGTAGGGGCCGATTACGTGGTCTACGGCAGCATCACCAAAGTAGGGGAGTACATCAGCCTCGACGCCAAGGTGGTCCATGTCCCCGGCGCGCGCGCTACTGCCAGCGCCTTTGCCCAGCACAAGGGGATGGATGAGGTCATGGCCAAGGTGTCTACCTTTGCCCAGGACATCAGCAACCGCATCGTGGGGCGCGCCACCTCCTATGAGCGGGGAGCCCCCGGGGAGTTGCGCAAGTATCTGATGTTTCAGGCAGTAGGCTACTCAAAACTGCAGAACTTTCCCGAGCGGGTCTTGAGGGGGGTCGATGTCGGCGATGTGGACGGCGACGGCACCAACGAGATCGTCTGCATGGACCGCCGCCATCTCTGGGTCTATCGGGATGAGGGGAAGGCGCTCAAGCTCGTGGCCGAGTTCAATGAGCAGGCCAACAACAATTTTCTCACCCTCGATGTGATCGACGTCAACGGCGACGACAAGGAGGAGATCGTGATCACCAACACCCTCAATGAGGACGAACTCCATTCTTTCATCCTTGCCTACGAGGACGGCACCTTTGCCTATGTAGCCAAGAATCTCAATTGGTACCTGCGGGTCACAAAGGTCCCCAACCTGGGAGAGGCCCTGGTGGCCCAGCGGATGGGGACCAATAAGGACTATGAGGGGCCGGTGCGCCTGGTCCAATGGAAAGGGGACAAGGTCAAGATAGGCAAGAAGGTCAAACTCCCCAAGGGGGTCGAGTGGATCTACGAGTTCACCGCCGGCCGGTTCACCTCCCCTGAGGCCCAGGAGTTCCTCGTAAAGAACGAGGAGTACAGCGGCGTAAGGATAGTGGATGAACGGGGCAGAACGCAGTATAGATCGGAAGAGAAGCTGGGCGGCTCCGACAACTTCATCGACCGCCCCACCATCCGTACCGACAGAAGGGGCTCCGCCTCGAGCGCTTACCGCCGCATCTACCTCCCCCCCCGGATGGTCGTCAAGGACCTGGACGGCGACGGGATAGACGACATAGCATCCGTGTCCAATCACTTCAAAGGGGGGGGGCACATCGAGAGGGTCAGGTTCTATGACAAAGGCTATGTCGCCGGCCTCGTCTGGGACGGGATGTCCCTGACCCAGGTCTGGCGCACCCAGGACATCCCCGGCTATGTGGCCGACTTCCAGGTCAAGGACGTGGACAACGACGGCCGGAATGAGTTGGTGACCGTATCGGTCTCCTCCTACATCCTCAAATCGGACGCCAAGAGCATCCTTATGGTCTATGAGCTCTATGAATAAATAAGAGGACAAAAAATGAGACAAAAAAAGAACATTTGGTGCTCTTCACCGAGGCAAAAAAAAGCTTGACAGGCGAAGGGGGTAATGGTAAGAAAATGCCATGTTTGTTACATTAGTGAGAAAAAAGAAGGGGGGTGATAGGAAGAAAGGAAACCCAGAGGAAGGAGGTGGGAAAAGAGAAACGTCGGTAAACTTATAAGTATTTGAATTTGTTTGTTTTTTCTGAATTGGCTTGAAAATGGCAATCAGAAGTGAAGAATCTCAAATAAGAAGCACTATTAAGAAAAAAAACGGAGGTATATACCGATGAAGAAGATGTTAATGATAGCACTAGCCCTCGGGCTGGCAGTAGCGTTGGCCGCTCCGGCCACGGCTACTGACTGGTCTGCGTCGGGCTATATTTATGTTTTGGGAGCAGTACATAAGACCATGCCGTCTGGGGGGCCTGTTCCTAGTCCTAATCCTGCTGACCCCTACGCCGGTGATGCCTGGAATGACACGTGGTCCTGGGTAAGGATGGGAGCGGGTTTGGATATCACCGCGAGGCAGAGTGAGGACCTCTACGGTGTGCTGGGTTTCCGCATGCACTCCAGCAGATGGGGTGAGCCGGATACTGCAGGTGACCCTACTAAAATGGCTGCATGGTATAGGGCAGAGACCACTGGTACGCTCAGTGTTCTGTTAAACCATGCCTATATCGATTTCAGGGTCCCTCCCAAGCTGCCTATCTGGATGAGGGTCGGTGTCCAGCCTATATTTGTTAGGCCATGGGTCTTTGTGATGTGGGATGGTCCTGGGATCAGCCTGCGGATTCCAATCGACCCGATCAAACTCACCATCACACCAGCGTGGTACAAGAAGTGGGAAGGCGCTGATTATGAGGGTGATGACAATGATGTCTATACCGTGGATATGAACATGCCCATAGGACCTGTTTCGATTGGATCCTTCTTCTGGTATGAGAACTACAATGATTGGAGTCGTGCGAATGCGAACATGGCAGTTGTTGATGACTCGGGCGCAAGAAATGAGGCTGATTTGTGGTATATTGGCGTCTATAGCAATGGGAAGCTCGGTCCTGTAAGTTACATGCTCGACTTCGTCTACGGAGGCGGGGAAATTGATGGGAACCCTGCTGCTACCGTTCCAGCTGTTGACAGGGACATTGAGAGTTGGGTCGTCAGGGGTGAAGCCTCTGTGAACATTAGCAAGTTCACGGTCGGCTTAGGTGCCCTATACGCAACAGGGGAAGACAATAGCACTGTTGATTCAGAACAGTACATAGCTCCTAACCAGCGGGAAGGGGGCCTGAATGGGCATGCCCCTCTCCAGGATTTCCTCCTCCTCACTGACGGTTTTTTGGGGATGATTCCTGCCAGGGGTAACATGGCCGGCTATATTGGCGGCCCGAACCCGCTCGGAGGCGTCTGGTATGTCAGGGGCTTCGCACAGGTCATGCTAACAGACTGGATGAGGGTGGGGGTCAACATGGGTTGGATCGGCGACACCACCGACGACGGGAACAGGATTGGAAATGCACAAGATGCCGCTGGCAACCTGCGTGATGACGACGATATCGGTTTTGAGATCGACGTCGGCGCCAACATCCAGCTCTACAAGAACCTACAGTGGGGTGTCGGCTTCGGTTATCTGGCAGCAGGCGACGCCATGGATATGAACACAGGGACAGTGGGGGTTAATGAAGCTCCTCAAGATCCCTGGGTTTTGTGCACCGCGCTACTCTACACCTTCTAATTGCACCTGAACCTGAGAAAAAGGGAAGGGATTTTATCCCTTCCCTTTTTTTATATCCCCAAAAAGGGGTCAGGTCTATTTTTTTGACATTTAAGGTTGATCAGGTTATAGTGCTTTTATGGCCCGTCCTCTGCGCATAGAATATCCTGGGGCGGTCTATCACATCACGTCCCGCGGGAACGAAAAGAAGTCTATATTCAAAGATGACCAGGAACGATATACATTTTTCGATATCCTTGAGACGGTGAACAAACGCTACCACTGGATGTGCCACGCCTACTGCCTCATGGACAACCATTACCACCTCTTAATCGAAACCCCGGACGGCAATCTCTCCATTGGTATGAGATATCTCAATGGCGTCTATACCCAGTTCTTTAACAGACGGCACAAAAGAACCGGCCACCTCTTCCAGGGCAGATATAAAGCTAAGCTTATCCAAAAAGACAGTCACCTGCTCGAGGTATGCCGGTATGTAGTCCTGAATCCAGTACGGGGAGGGATTGTTGCACGCCCTGAAGAATGGAAGTGGAGCAGCTATCGCGCCACCGCAGGTCGTGCAAAACGGCATTCCTGTCTGACCACAGACTGGGTGCTGGGGCAGTTCATTGTCACCAGGGGGGCGGCCGAGAAAGAATACCGGCAATTTGTTCGAGGGGGGATAGGAAAAGGAACAATCTGGACAGCGGTAAAGGGACAGATTATACTCGGAGAAGATGAATTCGTGCGCGGATTTGGTGACTATCTCAAAAAAAGCAAGGACATTTCCGAGATCCCGAAGAGTCAACGGTACGTGAGTAGGCCTAGCCTTGACAAATTATTCACTGAACATATACGCCAAAACCGAAAAAATCGAGACAGGAAAATCGCAGAGGCGGTTGAGGAATACGGGTATACACAGGGGGAAGTTGCCGATTATCTTGGGTTACACTTTTCCTCGGTGAGCAGAATTATGAGGGGAAAAGTAAAGATGTCAAAAAAATAGACCTGACCCCAAAAGCATCAAAAGAAAAAATGCTAGATATCATCGGAATTGGTGCCTTAAACCTGGATCTCATGTACGAGGTCAACAGCTTAGCTGACCTGCGAAAGACAGGATGGCCCCTCCATGCGGGCAGAGAGACCTCTCTCCCCCCCAAGGATTTCCAACGCCTGTTGCAGGAGTTGAGGGTGAGGGGAACGCTGCGGTTTCGCAGCGGGGGGGGCTCTGCGGCCAATACCGTCTTTGCCCTGGCCAGGATGGGGTTTCAAACGGGTTTTGTGGGAAGGGTGGGGGCTGACGAGGAGGGGGCCTTGATCCTCAGTGACATGGCAGGGGTGGACCTTGCACAGGTACAAACAGGGGGTGCCAGCGGTATCTGTCTGGTGGTTTTGGATCAGCGGCGGGATCGGGCCCTCGTGGTCCAACCCAATGCCAATGACGATCTGTGCCTTGAGGACCTGGATCTAGACTATTGTGCTGAGAGCCGCTATCTCCATCTGAGCGCCTTTGTGGGAGACGGCCCTTTTGATGCCCAGAGACAGCTCATGGCGCTCCTCCCCTCTGAGGTAAAAGTCAGCCTCGATCCGGGGGAGCTCTACGCCCAGCGGGGCATGGATGCCACGCTTCCTCTTATCGAGCGGTCATCAATACTCTTTGCGACGGCCCACGAGATCAGCACCATGACCAACACAGACGATTACCAGGCTGGATGCAAGGAAATCGCCTCCCTCGGGCCCGATACCGTGGTCTGCAAGATGGGGGAGCAAGGGGCATACCTGTTCTCCGGATCAGGAGAGATAGCATTCCACCCCCAGGGGGAAACAGAGGTGCTCGACAACACCGGGGCAGGCGATGTCTTTAATGCCGGGTTCCTGGCCGGACTGCTCCGGGGCAGACCACTGGATGACTGCTTGTCCTTTGCCCACCAGGTAGCGGCCAAGAGCCTCGGCGGCTATGGGCGGGGGCTCTATCCCGATGCCGGTGATGTGCAGGCCTTCCAGGAGGGTTAAGATGCCTTTTCTTTTCGGGTGGTTTTCTACGGGAAGGGACTTGGCGGCCAGACAGCTGCTCCAGGCGGCCTGGGAGCAGATGGGGGAGGACTTTATCCCCGGGGAGATCGCTTTTGTCTTCTGCGACCGTGAGTGGGGTGAGGCTGAGCAGAGCGACCTCTTCCTTGATCTCGTGGAAGGGTTTGGATTGGAGACTATCACCTTCTCGTCACGCCGCTTTCGACCGGAGCTCCGAAAGGAGGATCTGGCGCAATGGCGGATAGCATATCATCAGGAGGTGATGGAGCGGATCGCCCCCTATACCTATGACCTGTTAGTGCTGGCCGGCTACATGTTGATCTTAAGCCCCGAGATGTGCCTCCGCTGTCCTATGATTAACCTCCACCCGGCCCTCCCGGCAGGGCCAACCGGGACCTGGGAAGAGGTGATCGATAAGCTGATCAAGGAGCGGGCCGAGACCACCGGGGCGATGATGCACCTGGTCACCCCGGAGCTTGACCGGGGACCGGTAATCGGCTATTACTCGTTTCCCATCCAGGGGGGCGCATTTGCCCCTTTCTGGGAAGGGAACCTCACCGAGAGGGGTCCCCTCTTCTGGCTGATCCGCCAGGAGGGGGTGCGTCGGGAGATTCCGCTCATCGTCCTCACCCTGAAGGCCGTGGCCGAGGGGAAGATCAGGATCAAGGACGGGAAGGTCGTGGACAGCACGGGTAAGGAGCTGGAGGGGCTCCCCCTCACCCAGGAGGTGGAAGAATACCTGCTGGCGCACCCAGAAACCGAGGAACACGGGTCAGGTCTTGAATCTTGACATCAGCCTACTACAACGAATAAATGGAAACATGTCAAGATTCAAGACCTGACCCCAAAAGCTAACTAGTGGGGATTAATGAGGATTTTTGTCACCGATTGTGAAGGGCCGATCTCCAAAAACGACAACGCCATGGAGCTCACCGCCCATTTTATCCCCCAGGGGGAGAAGGTGTTTGCCCTGCTGAGCAAGTACGACGATTACCTGGCATATGTGGAGAAACGGCCTGGCTATAAGGCCGGCGACACCCTGCGCCTGATCCTCCCCTTCCTCAAGGCCTTTGGCGCGACGGACGCAAAGATCGAGGAGTACTCCCGTGCGAACATCCTCCTGATGCCCGGCGCAGAGGAGACCTTGTACTTCGTCAGGGAACGGATGCCCGCCTTCATCATCAGCACCAGCTACGAGCCCTACATCCGAGCCCTCTGCGAGGTCATCGATTTTCCTTTCGGGGATGCGTTCTGTACCAAGCTCGTCCTCGACCGCTACCCTTTGACCGCCAAGGAAAAGGGGTATCTGCGAGAGGTAGCGGGGGAGATTGCCCGGATGCCGATGATCGAATGGGGGGAAGGGGCTACGGGGTGTGCGGTCCTCTCCCCACAGGGGCGGGAGGTGATCCAGCAGCTCAATCAACTCTTTTGGGAGGAGCTGGCCCACATGCAGATCGGCAGGGTCTTGGAGGAAGTAGACCCTATTGGGGGTGAGGGTAAGGCGGCGGCTGTGCGGACAATCTTACAGCGCACCGGCTCGGGGGCCTCTGAGGTTATGTACGTGGGGGACAGCATCACCGACCTCGAGGCCCTGAAACTGGTCAAAGGTGGAGGGGGTTTTGCCGTCTCTTTCAACGGCAACGCCTATGCCATCCAGGAGGCCCAGGTGGCCTGCCTGGGAAGGGATACGGGGGTCATCTCCATTATGGCCCAGCTCTTTGCTGAGAAGGGAACAGAGGGGATAATTGCTCTCCTACCCCAGTGGGGTGAGGCACAACTGCGGTCTGCAGGAGTAGATGAGGAGCTGTTGGCGCACCTGTCAGGTGCCGAGACAGGGGAAATCACCCCTGACAATCAATCCCGCTGGACTGCAAAAAGCCAGCAGTTCCGCACACAGGTGCGGGGGGTGAGCATCGGGACTCTCGGATAGGGGACGAGGAGGAAACAGTATGCAGAAAGAGCAATTGTTTAACCTTTTATTCCTGACTGTTTTCATCCTCGCCTTCTATCTCCTGTACCGCATCCTTGCCCCGTATCTGGTAACCCTGGCGTGGACAGCCATCTTGACGATCCTCTTCTACCCGTTCTTTAAGCGGCTCAACAAGGCCTTCAAAGAGCAGCGGGTGGTCGCTGCCATAACGATGACCATCATCGTCATCGTCGTCATCATCATCCCTTCAGGATTCCTCCTGAACCTCATCGCCAGAGAAGTAGTAGATATATACAACTACAGTGAGGCGTTCGTCAGAGAAGAGAGGCATATAGCCTTTTTCGAAGGAATGAAAAAAGTGGGTTTCTTCCAAAGGATCTGGGAGGTGTTGGATCGCAATTTCGACATGTCTCAGGTGAACCTCAATACCGTCCTGCTGGAAAATCTGAGAAAGCTAAGTGTCTATGTAGCGGGGCAGGCCTCCAAGTTCATCAGAAGTTTGTCTACTGGTATCTTTAAGTTTTTTCTCATGACCGTAGCGCTCTTTTTTCTCTTCAGGGATGGTGAGCAACTGATGGAAAAGATCAAGACCCTCCTCCCCTTTTCCACCACGGAACGGGAGAACATCCTGAAGAGGATAGTTGATATGATCCATGCTACCATCTACGGGGGTATTGTTGTGGCGCTGGTCCAGGGGGGGTTAGGGGGATTGGGGTTTCTGATCGTAGGGCTTCCCGCCCCGCTCTTTTGGGGAACGGTAATGGCCTTCTTTTCATTTGTTCCCATTGTAGGTACCGCTCTGGTATGGTTTCCTGCCGTGGTGATCCTCTTCGCTCAGGGTACCTACCTCAAGGGAGTGATCCTCCTCGCCTGGGGGATGATCATAGTAAGTCTCTCGGACAACTTCCTCCGCCCCATCCTTATCGGAGGAAGGACCCAGGTGCACACCCTGCTGCTTTTTTTCGGCATCTTGGGGGGATTGAGGGTCTTCGGCTTCTTGGGCTTGATTGCAGGGCCCCTCGTCATCACCATCTGTCTGGCATTGATAGACATCTACACCACTGCTCCCCTGTCGCGGAGCAAACGGTGATTAACATTCCATAGATCAGTACACTCAGCACCCAGGATTACACGCTGTAGAATCGTTGGGCAGGGAGTTCCAAACAGGTAAGGGTCCCCCCGTAGACGGCGCCGGTGTCAATGCCGATCTTATTCGGTGCGATAAAGACCCGTTGCAGGGGTGTGTGTCCGAAGATTACTACCTTGCCGAAGTCGTGAGGGGAGAGGATGAACTCATCCCGGATCCAGATGAGGTCGTGGGGATCCTGTTCCTGCAAGGGGATGCCCCCGCGCAGCCCAGCATGAACGAAAATATATCGCTCAGTCTCATAGTACAGACGCAACGAGGTGAAGAAATCGAGATGCTCTTGCGGGAGCTTAAACTCCCCTTCCTGGGAGTAACTCCTGATGGTGGCACCGCCACCGTTGTAGAGATAGAGGTCGTAGTCCTTCCCATTGAGGTGCCAATCGAGGAACAGTGCCTCATGATTCCCCTTGAGGCAGACCACATGGGGAAACTCTTTTCGTAGCTGGAGGATAACATCCACCACCCCTTTCGAATCGGGCCCCCGGTCGATGTAATCCCCCAAAAAGACCAGGGTGTCCCGTTGCGGGTTCAGCGCGGTTTTGACCTTCTCCATCAACAGTTCCAGGTGTGACAGATTGCCGTGGATGTCACCGATGGCAAAGAATTTTTCTACTTCCCCTTGACCCACCACTCCTCATTTTCCTTCGTGAACCACCAGGCGGATAGATCGGTCTGCAGGATGGCCTCAGCCAATTGTTTGGCCACATCCGTCTGTAGCCTCTTTGCGTTATTGTGCAACCACGCTTCAGCATAACGGCTCCCCAGATCCTTGTGTTCTTTGAGTTGTTGCAACAGCGCCAGCTGGTCGGCATCGTGGGAAAGGAGGGCCTCCTGGGTCTGTTTTGCATTGAACTCCACAATGAGATGCTTCATCTCCTCGGCAAAAGGGAGCCCCGCAGCCAAATCCTCGGTCGCCCGCTCTTCATCAACCTGAACGTACTTTTTATAGACGTAGTTCTGGTCCCCTGTTCGGGCCTCAGGGAGATCATGGAAGAGGCACATCTTGACCACCTTGAAGGCATCAACCCCCTCACTCAACTGGGCCAGGACATATCCGATGAAGGCGGTGCTGAAGAGGTGCTCGGCCACCGACTCTTCTCCGGTGCCCAAAAAACGGTAGCCTGTTCGGGGGGTTCTCTTCAACATACCCGCCTCAAAAAGAAGATCAGCAATTCTTTTCACATTTCCTCCTTGCTTCGATCCAATGCCTCTCTAAGATATACCACCCCTGGATTTTGTCAACTTCCCATAATCACAATCTCCATGGGAGAAGATCCGTTTGTTTGTCTTTTCCCCTCTGTTGTGGTATAAGAATCTACTTTTTTAGATCGGAGGGGATGCAGGGTGGGTGAACGGGTTCTGGTCACGGGGGCCACAGAGTTCATCGGGAGCCATCTTGTGGATGAGCTCCTCTGGAAGGGCTACGAGGTGACGGCCCTCATACGCACAAACAGTGATCTGCGCTGGTTACGCGGCAAAGGGGTGGAGTTTATCGAGGGAGATCTCCTGGAAAAGAGGAAACTTCCTTCTCTCAAGGGATTCGCCTATATCTTCCACCTGGACGGGGCAACCAAGGTCCTGCACCGAAGGGGTTTGTATCGGGCAACCCAAAAGGGAACGGAGCGTTTGATAGCTGCGGCACAAAAAGTTCGGGGGCTCAAGCGCTTTGTATACCTCTCGAGCCAAGCCGCTGCTGGACCCGCTCCTCCGAAGAGGCCACAGACGGAGGAGGACCCCTCGAGTCCGATATCCCCATACGGGAAGAGCACGTTATGGGGGGAAGAGGCGGTTCTCAATTCTCGCGACAAGGTGCCGATAACGGTCCTGCGCCCCTGTCCCACCTATGGCCCCCGAGATGCATATCTGTTCGAGTACTTCAAGGTCATCTCCAAGGGGCACTTCCCTATGCTCGGTAAGGAACCGATATCATTGAGCTTTTGTTATGTAGAGGACCTTGTCCAGGCCCTCATGTTGTCCATCACACGCAATCATCCCTCGGGCGAAGTCTTCTTCATATCTGATGGGGAAAAATATGCTTTGGATTTCTTCGCGGATGTGGTATCGTCTGCGCTACAGGTTAAACTACGCAAACTACACATCCCCCTGTGGGTCGCCCGGTTTTATGCCGTGGCGGCAGATGGATGGGGAATTGTTCGGAGAAGGCCGGTTCTGTTCCATCGTGGTAAACGCGCCGAGGTCAGCCAACGCAACTGGGTCTGTGACATAACCAAGGCGAAAAAGATGCTCGGATTTCGACCCCGCTTTCGCCTTGAGGCGGGGGTAAAGGTTACCCTCCGGTGGTATCAAGATAAAGGTTGGTTATGAGGGAGTATGGATAATGGATATATTTACCAAGTGCTATGACTTCAGAGAGGCGGATGAAGCCAAGGCCGCCGGTTACTACTACGTATTTCGTCGGATAGAATCCGCCCAGGACACCGAGGTAATCGTCGGCGGCCAAAAGCTCATCATGGCGGGTTCCAACAACTATCTCGGCCTCACCAGTCATCCCAAGGTGAAAGAGGCGGCCATCAAGGCGGTAGAGAAGTACGGCAGCGGCTGCGCAGGCTCTCGCTTCCTCAACGGCAATCTGGATATCCATGAGGAACTGGAGGAGAAATTGGCGGCCTTCTTCCGCAAAGAGGCCGCGGTGGTCTTTGCCACCGGTTATCAGACCAACCTCGGTACTATCTCCGCTCTGGTGGGGAGAAATGACGTAGTTGTCTTGGACAAATTCGACCACGCCAGCATTATCGATGGCTGCCGCCTCTCCTTCGGCCAGGTGACGAAATTCAGGCACAACGACATGCAAGACCTGGAGCGGATGCTGGGTAACATGTCCGAGAAAAAAGGAAAGCTCATCATTGTGGATGGGATTTTCAGCATGGAAGGGGATATCACCCTCTTGCCCGATGTCCTTGAGATCGCGAAACGGTACGGGGCGCGGGTCATGGTTGATGACGCCCACAGCGTGGGTGTATTGGGAGAGGGGGGGAGAGGAACCGCTGAGCACTTCCACGTGGAGGATGAGGTGGACATGATCATGGGCACCTACAGTAAGTCCTTGGCCGCCATCGGGGGGTTCATCGTCGCCTCTCGGGAGGTGGCGGACTATGTCAAGCACCTCGCCCGCTCCCTCATCTTCAGCGCCAGCCTCGCACCAGCCCTAGTAGCCGCGGTGAGCGCCGCCCTCGATGTCATACAGGAAGAGCCCGAACTGCGGGAGCGGCTCTGGTATAACGCCCACAAGATGCTCAAGGGTTTTAAGGAACTCGGCTTCAACACGGGTACCAGCGAGACCCCCATCATCCCCATCATCATCGGTGATCGCATAAAGACCTTCCAGATGTGCGGCCTTCTCCAAGACTACGGGATATTCGTGAACCCCACCATCTCTCCCGCTGTCCCTCCGGGGAGGGAGATGTTGCGCACCAGCTATATGGCCACCCATACTGAAGAGCAACTGGATAAGATCCTGGATGCCTTTGGGAGGGCTGGACGCCAGTTAGGAGTGATCTGAATTGTCCGGCGGGCGGATCACTATCCACGAGGCAAAGACCAAGAAGGATTTAAAGGCCTTCCTCCGTTTTCCCTGGGAGATATATCAAGGAGATCCCTTCTGGGTTCCTCCCCTGCTTAAGGAGCAAGCCTTTCACTTCTCGCCCAAGAACCCCTTTCTGAACCATGCCCAGATCATCCCCTATGTGGCGGTAAAGGATGGCTCCATCGTGGGGCGCATCGCCGCCATCATCGACCAGCATTATATCGATGTCCACCACGAACAGACAGGGTTCTTCGGCTTTTTCGAGTCCATCAATGACATCACGGTAACTCGCGCCTTGTTGGATCAGGTCAAGAGCTATTTGCGGGCGAAGAAGTTAAAGAGGTTGATGGGGCCAGCGAACCCTTCCATTAACAATGAGTGCGCTCTCCTCATCGAGGGGTTTGATTCTTCCCCCTTGATCATGATGTCCTACAACCCCCCTTATTATCGGGAGCTCTTGGAGGAATGCGGCCTGCAGAAGGCCAAGGACTTTTTCGCCGATTTCATGGCTAACGACGGCATCATCCCCGACCGCATCCTGCGGATCAGCGGACGCGTCCTGAAGAGGGTGCCAGGGCTTACTGTCCGCCCCATCGAGCTCAAAAAGATCAACGAAGAAGTAATGAAGGTCAAAGATGTCTACAACGGGGCCTGGCAGGATAACTGGGATTTTGTCCCCCTCACCGACGAGGAACTGGATTACATGGTCAAAAAGATGAAGCCCCTGTTGGTCCCCGACCTTGCCCTCTTTGCCGAGATAGGGGGTAAGACGGCGGGCTTCTCCCTGGCACTGCCCGATTACAACTTCGTCCTCAAGAGGCTCAACGGGAAGTTAGGCCCCTTGGGTCTGTTGAAGTTCCTCTACTACAAAAAAAAGATTAAAGCGCTCCGGGTCTGGATGTTGGGGGTCAAGGCCGAGTATCGGAAGCGGGGGATCGAGACCCTTCTCTATCTAGAGACCTTTCGCAGGGGGCAGGCCCGTGGGTATGAGTGGGGGGAGATGTCCATGATCCTGGAAGACAATCACCTCATGCAGAAGGGGATAGAGGCCTTGGGGGGGAAGAAATACAAGACCTACCGAATCTATCAGTCACCCCTGTAACCCACCACGCCCAAAGCCTGGGACCGAGCAGCAAGGTTGCCCCGGCGAAGGCGAACCCGGTAGCTGAAGCTACATCAATCATTCAGAGCTTATAATACTTCATGAGAAGGAATTCAAATAATCGCGATGGCAACACCTTTTTCAGCACAAGGGCGAGTTTTTGCGGCGGGGAAGCGACTGCGTACCGCAAGCGAGGGGACGGATTCCTGATGATACGTTCGAGAACCCGAGCAACCTTTTCAGGGGCAAACCCGTGCATCTCATCCTGTTCCATAACCGCAACAGCCGCGTTGCATTGCTGTGCGTATGCTTGATTGTGTTGAGATGCTACGGTCCTGCAACGATTGACGGTAAATTGGGTACAACAGTCACCTGGCTCAATAAGGACAACGTGAATGCCAAACCGCCGAACTTCCATGCGTAATGCCTCTGTCATCCCTTCCAAGGCAAACTTGCCCGCACTGTATAACCCCTGAAAGGGAATGGCAATGTGGCCCCCTATGGAGCTGATAGTAACGATGTGCCCAGATTGCTGGCCTCTCATAATAGGCAATACTGTTTTGCAAACTCGGAACGCACCCCATACATTTGTCTCAAAGAGAGCCTGGGCCTCTTCCAGGGAGGTATCCTCAACCGCTCCTGCGATACCAAACCCTGCATTGTTCACCACCACATCGATCCGTCCCTCTTTTTTGAGGATATAATTAATACCACGCTTCACAGACTGGTCGCTATCTACATCCATCTGAAGCATGGGGAAAGCAGCGGCACTTTTTGGTTGAGACACCTTGGATGGGTTACGGGATGGGTTGCGCTGGGCCTTGCGGCTGGTGCCATACACCTGATAACCTTTCTGATGGAGATACTGAGCACTCGCTTGACCGATGCCTGATGAGGCTCCGGTTATCAAAACAACCTTCTTTGTGTCCACGGTCATAGGAAGGCCTCCTGGGGTGGTCTCATTGATGTGCCGCTTACGTCATGAAACAGTATTGTGTTTATTTTTTTGCCACTTATATGACCTTTATCTGTTTCTTAATGCAATACCATGAATATGTCAACCTCGAAAAAATGACGTATGGCAACACGAACAATAACCTGACAAAAGAGCCGACGGTTGACACCCCGCGTGGATTTTGATATCTTTTAATAAATCGTTTGGTCATCCTGATGGTGCGATCACGACTACACAAGACATCCCCAACACCTTTTTTAATCCCTATGCAATGCTTTCCTCAACCTGCGTACAAGAGGAAGAATGCATGATAAAACTTCCCCCTGCGACAACCGTGGCATGGCAAGGAAGAAAGAGAAAAACAGATACAAGTAACGATTGAGGAGAGGGGACATGTACGAGCTTTTTCTAAAGGGTGGCATCTTGATGTATCCTATTGCTTTCTGCTCCATCATCGCCGTAGGAATATTTCTGGAGCGGATGTGGGTCCTGCGCCGTGGGCGGGTCCTCCCGCGAGATTTCTTGATCGAAGTGGAGGACTTGGTAATGAGGCGAAAGCGTCCCGAGGCCATTAGCCTCTGCAAGCGGAATAATTCTTCCATCGCACATGTGGTCAGGGTAGGCATTGAAAATTACGGCAAAAAGCGCGATGTCATCAAAGAGAAGATCGAGGAGGTAGGCAGAAGAGAAGCGGCATCGCTTGAGCGGTATATTAATGTTATTGGAACCATAGCCGGGATTTCCCCCCTCTTAGGATTGCTGGGGACCGTCTCAGGTATGATCAAGTCCTTTAATATTATCTCCTTGCAGGGGGTGGCTGACCCTGCCTCACTGGCCGGGGGGATATCCGAGGCCCTTATCACCACCGCGGCGGGTTTGGTAGTCGCCATCCCTACGTTTGTTATTTATCGCTATCTCACGAACAAGGCCGACTCCCTGATCCTCGAGATGGAGGAGAATTCCATCAGGATGGTGGACCTCGTAAAGCGGGAGGACTAAGGAGATGCAATTTAAGCGGCCGCGGAGGGATGATGCTCGAATTGACATTACCCCACTGGTGGATATGGTCTTTCTCCTTCTAATCTTCTTCATGCTCTCCACGACGTTTATTGTGACCCCTGGGATTAAGGTCAACCTCCCCCCATCCTCAGCGGAGAAGGTCACCCAGGAAAAAAATGAGGTGCAGGTGGTCATCACCGAGGACAACAAGGTATTTGTGGAAAGCATACTCCTTGATAGGGGGGGGTTGGAACATCGGTTGGCAGAGGTTGCGCGACAGGACCCTCAAACCCTGGTAATCATCAAGGCCGATTCCAAGGCCATCCATGGGAAGGTCGTTGAGGTGATGGATATCGCCAAACAATCAGGCTTAAATCGGCTGGCCATTGCCACCCACCCTCGGGAGGAGGAGAGTGAAAAAAAGTAGGAAATGGACAATAATGAAGAGGATCGTTCCCTTCGTCGTCCTCTCCATTTTCCTGTGTCTGATGGGGGTGTTGTTTGTGCCCGATCTACTATTCAAGCCGATGAAGGAATCTTCCATCCCGTTCCCCCTCGAGGAAGGTGAAGGACCCGGCATTCCGGAGGACATGTTGGTACAGAAGATCAGAGAAGAAGTGGTGTTTAAGAAATTGTCGGAGATGGCCTTGCAAAATGAGTCCCAGCCCCCACTCCCCAAGGTAAGCCTCTTCCCCACCGAAAAATTGGAAGAACAAGCAAAGATGATGATTTTGAAAAACTCCCGTTTCTACCACGAACTAGAAGAAATCATACAGGAGGAAGAGCGACAGCAACAATTCTTCAATGTCCCCCGGCCTCAAACCGGAGATGTTAAGGGGGGGAATATCCCCGTGCCGGAGGACGTGGTGGCCAAAGAGTTCATTGCCAGCCTGAGGGAGACTGTGCAGGAGGAAAAGGAGGCTCAGAAGAACAATGCTGAGGATACCCCCTTACATATCAGGGGCCCGGCGGCCAGCCGGAAGATAAACTACATACCCCCTCCTCTACCGTCAAAGTCCCCGGTGGATGGTGATACCCTGCTCAAATTTTGGGTGTTCCCTGATGGCACGGTTGGAAAGGTTGTTCCCCTCATTTCGGAGGACACCCGCTTCTACACGGTAGCGATAAACCACATCAAGAAGTATCGCTTTGAACCGCTACCCAAGGAAAGCCCCCAGGTGGAAATATGGGGGGTGATCCCCGTAAAGTCGGTGCTGAGATGAACCCTACCTCCACAATGAAGCGGAAAGTACTTGCCACCCTCCTTATCGGGCTCATCCTCCTGGTATGGTATTTTGCCCTCTTCGGAGAAAAGGGGGTGTTCAAGATCATTCGATTGAAGCGGGAGCGTGATCGGATCATCGCCAATGTAAACCGTATGCAAGAGGAGAACAAGCGGCTTCAGGAGGAAATCAAACGCCTGCGCGAGGATTCTCGGTATCTGGAATCGGTGGCCAGACGGGACTTGGGGTTGATCAAGGAGAACGAGATCCTCTTTATCTTCGAAGATAAAGAGGCCGCAAAAGAGGACAAGAAGGATCAACGTATTGACCCAGAGGATTGAGAAATATGAAGTATGAAGGAGCCATATTTCGTCCGCCGAGCGAGGCGGACAGCCTGATTCTCCAGATCACCGTGGGGTGCTCCCACAATCGATGTGCCTTTTGCTCCTCCTTTAAGGAGAAGAGGTTCCGGATCAAGACCTTCGAGGAGATCAAGGAGGATATCGACGAAGCCGCCCAATCCAGCTGGTCCTTTGACCGTGTATTCCTGGCTGATGGCGACGCCCTCATCATCCCTCAACGTAGACTGTTAGAGATCATGGCGTACCTGAGGGAGAAACTCCCCCGTTTGAGAAGGGTGGGGATCTATGCGAATGCCAAGGGGGTCCTGAAGAAGACGGCGGATGAGCTTCGAGAACTGAAGGAGGCGGGCCTGGGGATTATCTACCTCGGGGTGGAATCAGGGGATCAGCTCGTCTTGGACAGGATGCGCAAAGGGACCACCTATGAGAAGCTGGTGAAGGCGGGCACGATGGTAAAGGAGGCACGGATAAAGCTCTCGGTGACGGTCCTGTTGGGTATTGGGGGGCGGGAACGCAGCAGAGAGCACGCCATTGCCACCGGCCGAATCCTTACGGAGATGGATCCGGAGTACGTCGGGGCCCTCTCGCTGATCATCGTACCCGGGACCCCCCTTCACGAGGAGATAACAAAGGGTGATTTTGTCCTCCCGACACCCTTCGAGTTGATCGAAGAACTGAGAACCATGATTGAGCATACCGATATGCACGGGCTCTTCTTTTCCAACCATGCCTCTAATTACCTCCCTATTAAGGCGAGGATGCCCAAGGACAAGGAGGCCACCCTTCGGCTCATCGATGAGGTATTGGCCAAACGGGACCCCGCTCTCCTGCGCCCCGAGTACTTCCGAGCACTGTAAGGAGTGTGGATCAGGTGCGTCGTCGAGGAGTGAGGGGTGGCGATTGTGTGGAGCTTGACCTGCGGGTCCGCTATGCTGAGACCGACCGTATGGGGGTGGTTTACTACGCCAATTACCTCGTCTGGTTTGAAATGGGCAGATCGGAATATTGTCGCCAGCGGGGTTTTCATTACCTCGAGTTGGAAGAACAAGGCTACCACCTGGTGGTTGCCGAGGCTACCTGTAAGTATCGACAGCCCGCCCGGTACGACGAGGTGGTTACGGTGAGGACCGTCTTGCACGCCCTGCAGCGGCGTGCCGTCTGCTTCAGATATCAGGTAGTGCGCAAAGGATCCGGGGAGACCCTGGTAGAAGGGGAAACCAAACACCTCTGCATTGATGCCGGGGGCAAGGTTACGACCATCCCCGAGCCCTACTTCACCCATCTCGCCCGAGGGCTCCAGTCACTCACCCCACCACAGAACCCCCCAGGAATACCCCCACGGAATTCACATGAGTAGATTGATCCTTCTCGTGCCACTGCTGCTGGTGCTGGCGTGCAGTTCGCCAGAACCCCTCCCCGGCACGGGGATACGGGTGGGGCTTGATGGGAGTATCGCCACCTTGGACCCCCGCACGGCGCTAGGGGCCAGGGCCGCTCGGATCGGTCCCCTCATCTACAGCTCCCTTCTGAAGCTGGATGAAAAGGGGCGTTTGGTCCCCAATCTTGCCCGTTCGTGGTCTCAACCGGATGCGCACACGTATCTCTTTCAACTGCACAGAGGGGTGCGTTTTCACGATGGGAGGGAGGTCACGGCCGAAGACGTGCGGGCCACCTTCGCCTTCATCATGGACCCCAGCAATGGCTCCCCTAAGCGGGGCTCCTATGAACCGGTGAGGCGCATCGAGGTCATCGATCGATACACCGTGAAATTCGTCTTGCAGGATATCTCTGTCTCGTTCCCCTTTGCCCTCACGGTGGGGATCGTCCCCCAGGGAAGCCCCGCGGGGCTCAAATCACCACCTCTTGGATCAGGGCCGTTTCGCCTCAAACACTGGAGGCCGGGCGAGGAGGTCGTGTTGGTCGCCAACCCGGCATATTTCCGGGGTCAGCCGAGACTCGACTGGATCCAGTTCCGGGTACTTGCCAACACCACAACGCGACTATTGGAGATGAAAAAGGGGGGCGTGGACCTGTTGCAGAACTGTGTCCCCGCCTATGCGGTGAAGTTCATGGAGAGGATCCCGGGTGTGCGGGTCATCCAGGAGCAGGGTATCACCTATCAGTACTTGGGTTATAACCTGACCGATCCCATCCTGCAGCATAAAAAGGTACGTCAAGCCATTTCCCATGCCATAGACCGTGATGCCATCATCAACCATACTCTCAAGGGCCTGGCGAAGAAGGCCGATGGGGTAGTCCTCGCCCCCTTCCACTGGGCCTATGAAGGGAATGTCGCGAAATACGACTATGACCCCCAGCGGGCAAAAGGGCTATTGGATGCCGCGGGGTTCCCCGACCCCGACGGGAACGGCCCCCACATGCGGTTTTCCCTCTCCTACAAGACCTCCACCGACATGGAGTCCTTGGAGATCGCCCAAATCATCAGGGGATACCTGAAGGAGGTGGGGATCGGTGTAGAGGTGCGAAGCTTTGAATGGGGGACCTTTTTCGCCGACATCATGAAGGGGAATTTTCAGATGTACTCCTTGCGCTGGATAGGGGTGGTGGACCCTGATATATTTTATTACCTCTTTCACTCCAGCAGCTTTCCCCCCAACGGGGCCAATCGCGGGCGATACCGCAATCCCACGCTGGACGAGCTATTGGCACTATCCCGGCGCACGGTGGACCGGGCACATCGTAAGGAGCTGTACAGCCGCATTCAGAAGATCCTGGCGGATGATACAGTCTATACAAGCCTCTGGTACCGTAACAATCTCGTCGTTATCAGAGAGAGATTCCACGGATTTCAAATCTATGCAGGGGGGGAGTACCTATCCTTAAAAGATGTCGAGGGAGAGAAAAACGATGTCGTATCGGTTATATGTCCTTAAGATGATACTACTGATCTGTCTCGTTACCAGTGGCTGCGTCGTGCATGAGGGGAGGGGAATATGGGTCGTGAGGTATCGGTTAAACTCTCCCACCACCTTGGATCAGATCGTTGATAATGCCCACGGGGGGAAATTTAACCTTCTCTTTGTGCAGGTCCACGGTCGAGGGGATGCCTACTATTGTTCCCAACTTGTCCCGCGCTCCGAGGTCCTCGCCGAGACACCCCCCGAGTTTGACCCGTTAAGCTATGTCCTGCAGCGCGGGCACGACGACGGGTTGCAGATTCATGCCTGGCTGAACGCATTGTACGTTTGGCCCTATCCCCCTCCGTATCCCCTTTCCCCCCAACACGTGGTCAACAACCATCCCGAGTGGCTGGTCGTGGACGAGGTGGGACGTAATCTCACCCAATACGATAACAAAGAGCGCGCTGGAGAATCCAGTGAAGGGCTCTACCTCGACCCCGCGAATCCCTTGGTCCGGCAGTACTTCCGGGAGGTCTGCAAAGAGGTGGCCGAGGAATATGACGTTGATGGGATACATCTGGACTTCATCCGCTATCCCGGGTCCCGCTGGGGATTCAATAAGGAACCGGTGGAGGCCTTTATGCAGCGATGGGGGGTGGATCCTCGACTCCTCTCTGTCTGGGTACAAAACCCTATGCCTGAACGGTTTATCAAAAAGGAACTCCCCCTGCACATGCGCTGGCAGTACTATTACTATTCCCTCTGGGCGGAGCAAAAGAGCCGGTATGTCACCGAGCTGGTTCGGGATGTCCATGAGGCGGTAAAGTCCACGAAGCCCCAGGTAATCCTCTCAGCAGCGGTCTTCCCAGACCCCCAGCTGGCCTATTATTCCAAAGGACAGGATTGGCCCACCTGGATGGATCAGGGGTATCTGGACCTGATCGTCCCCATGGCCTATCACGGGGATCAACACAGGGTGATGGCCCAGATGTCCGAGGCCAAACGGAGGGCACAGGGGCGTGTCGTTTTTGCCGGGCTGGGGGCCTGGATCAAGGACCCGACCCAGATCAGGCAGGAGGTAACGGGGCTCAAGGAAATAGGGGTCGACGGCTTCTCGTATTTCTCATATCAGGGGATGATGGATAAAGATGAAAAGTATATCAAGCAGGTTAAACATTCCCTGCACCACAAGCGCGCCTCCCCCCCCCAAGTGCAAGCAGGGCAAACTGGAGAAATCAACCCGTCCCCCTCCACCCCGGAGACTGACGACGCCGATCTCCTCTGGCGCTCACTGAAGAAACAGTTTTTCTCCCTGGAGGAGTATCAGGCCCTCCTGGATCAATTAGTGATGGATAAGGATGGTCTGCGACAGCAGTTAAAAGAAGAGGTGACCGCATTTGGACGTATGACCAGGGAACTCTATCACAAGGCCCTCCCCTCCCCCGATGACGTGGTACTGTTGCCCCGCAGCGTTGACCTGCAGGGGATCTTCCGCTATGTCCATCCCAAGGACGGCCCGCAGACTCGCGAGGAGGCCTTGCAGGTTGTCCAGGAGGCACACCAACGGCTCATGGCGGGCGAGGACTTCGCTCAGGTGGCTGCGGAGTTTTCGGGAGGGGCTCCTGAGCGCTTCTACCTCCAGGATGGCTGGGATCTCGCCGAGATCGTATCCGCCTTTGAAGAGGGTGAGATTACTCCGGTGATCGAGGTGCCCAAGGGTTATCGCATCTATAAGATCGTGAAGTTTCACCCGCCCGAGCAACGAGTCTACGGCGAACTCCCCTGGTGGCTCAAGCGGGTGGCATTCCAGGAGGAGTTCGCCCGTATAGTAAGGGATGGGGAATGAGGGGCTTTTTTGTGCGGAGGTTGGCCCTTGTAATACCCACCGTCTTAGGGGCGGTGACCCTCGTCTTTTTCTTCCTCCACATGATACCGGGAGATCCGGTAGAGGTGATGCTGGGTGAGATGGCCCAACAGGCGGACAAAGAGCAGCTCAGAGATGAGCTGGGGTTAAACCTACCCCTGCACATTCAATATGGGCGGTTTATCACCGGGGTTTTCAAGGGTGATCTAGGGGATTCCTTTTTCTATCGCCGAGCGGTAACGCAGGTGATCGCCGAGCGGGCCCCCGCCACCGTGGAACTGGCCTTGGCCGCCTTTCTGGTGGCGGGGTTGATCGCTATCCCCTTGGGGATCATCGCTGCCCTGCGTGAAGGTACGGCGGTGGACAACGCCTCTGTCCTCTTTTCATTGCTGGGGGTCTCCATGCCCAATTTCTGGCTGGGGCCCTTGCTCATCATCCTCTTTTCCATCACCCTCGGCTGGTTCCCGGTCTCGGGCAGAGCAGGGGTGGGTAGTTTAGTATTGCCCGCTATTACGTTGGGGACCGCACTGGCGGCCATCCTCTCCCGCATGACCCGAGCCAGCCTCTTGGAGCGATTAGGTGAGGATTATCTCACCGTTGCCAGGGCCAAGGGCCTCCCTGAGTGGAAGGTGATCTTGAAGCATGCCCTGCGCAATGCCCTCATCCCCGTCATCACGGTTATGGGGCTACAATTTGGGGCTCTTCTGTCGGGGGCCATCATCACTGAGAACGTCTTCTCCTGGCCTGGGATTGGAACCCTCCTGATCAACGCCATCGAGGCGAGGGACTACCCCCTGGTTCAAGGGTGTATCCTCTTTATCACCCTCAGCTATGTGCTGGTCAATCTGCTGACTGATCTCATCTACGGATGGGTGGACCCTCGTATCCGATTGCGGGGTTAAAAAGGTAAGCTGCGAGAGTGTAGAGTACGGGCTAACAGAAGGTAGTGGTAAACTCACAAAAAAAGGCACAAAGGCTCCTTTCTTTCGACCTGGACGGCACGCTGGTCGATCTGGCCTTCACCGACCTGGTCTGGCATCAGGGCATCCCAGAGCTCTACGCCCAAAAAACGGGCGTGGACCTTGCTCAGGCGCGGGAACTGGTCCTGCAGGAGTATCGGAAGGTGGGGGATGGGGCCTTGGAGTGGTATGATATAGCGTATTGGTTCGGCTATTTCGATCTCCCGGGGGTTTGGAAGTCCCTACTGGAGCGGTACGCCCCTCAGGTGCGTGTCTATCCAGAGGTCCATAAGGTACTCAGTCAACTCCGGGAGCGTTATTCGCTTATCGTCCTGTCCAACGCCGCCCGTGAGTTCATCGAAGTAGAGATGCATCAGGGGGGATTGGCAGATTACTTCGATTTGGTTGTCTCCGCTACCTCCGACTTCGGCCTGGTGAAGAAGAGCCCTGAGTTTTACCAGAGAATATGCGGGCTTTTAAGGATTATGCCTCACGAGCTCATTCACGTTGGAGACCACCGGGATTTTGACTATCAGGTCCCTCGAGGGATGGGGATCACCGCCTTTCATCTCAGCCGCGGAGGGGACCAGTCAGGTCCAGACGTTATCAGAGACCTCAGGACGCTACCCGAGGTCCTGGATAGAGGGGAAGGGCATGAAGATCGGTGTGGTGAGTGATAGTCACGGTCATATAGAGAATCTCCGCCGCGCGGTCAGGGCCATGCACGAGGTAGGGGTTGATGTCATCGTCCACCTGGGGGATGACTACGACGACGTCAAGGCCCTCTCCGACCAGGAGGGGACCACGATCATCCAAGTACCCGGGGTCTTCAGCCCCTACTATCAAGACCCAGGGATACCCAATCGCGTCATCGCGGGGTGGGAAGGGGTGCGGGTGTTGCTCACGCACACCCCAGAAGCCCACAAGAATGACCTCCCAATAGACCTCGATCCCGCAGAGGTGATTGCGAGGGGGGAGGTTCGTTTGATCCTGTCCGGCCACTCTCATATCCCCGAGGTGAAGGAGGAAGGAGAAGTGGTCTGGGTGAATCCTGGGCACGTGAAGGACGATGACAAGAAAGGCTATCCCCCCACCTATGCCCTGCTGGAGATCACGGGCATTGAGATACGAGTGCGCATCGTCGACCTCTACGTCGGCCAAGAACTCTTTGTGTATCCCTGAGCTGTTCCGATTATCCCCCCATCAATAAACGAGGCTCATGCTTTGAGGAATGAAGGTTCGGTCTGTCAAGAATCTTTTTAAGAACGTATACCGCCCGGCTCTTATTGCCCGAAATGGATAACTATGGTAGATAAAGGTACTGTATCGTTTTAGCGGTAAACGCCACACAAAGGAGATATGTTATGAGTGACCCTAATGGTTTCTTGCAACCCTTGCTCGATTCGATAGTGCCGTGGCTCTATTACGAGTCTAAATTGTGGACCGCTTTCGGCCTCACAGGAAACTTGTTGTTCAGCCTCAGGTTCGTAGTCCAGTGGCTCTATTCCGAGAAGCGAAGGGAGTTGGTCGTACCGAGCATCTTTTGGCATCTCAGCTTTTGGGGCAGTGTGATCGCGCTGATCTACGCGTTCCACATCGATAAGCTGCCCGTTATCTTGGGATATTTTTTCCTGCCCATCCTCTACGCCCGCAACCTCGTTCTCCTGGCACGCGGTAAACAGAAGGGAAGTATCTCTTAGCGATTACAAGCTGATTTATCCCCCTTAACACATCTCATCGAGCCCCTGAGGAGGGGCTTTTTTATGACATTATTCTTGGGATCGAGCGGAAAATGCGGAAATAGGCCATGAAACTGACAAAAATTGTCATTGATACAAGCCGATATCCATCTTTACATCTAAAAACCTATTATTTCAAATAGTTAAGCAACTATTCGTGGCACGTTTCTTGCTTTTCAAAGCAATGGATAGATATGCCCGCATTAAAGAAGAAGCACTGAACCCCTCATCAGAAAATGAGGGGAAGGGAGAGAACTTGTTACCAGGTGCTGCTATGCGACTTATAAACATATCAACCTACACCATGAAGAGAAACATACTAGTGCTTTGTGTTTTTCCCGTCGCCTCATGTATCGTCTTGTTCATAACCGGATTCATATTCTATACACCCCCTGACATTGAGCCACCATATGATTCAATGACGATGCGCATTGAGAGGACCCCTGATACGGTTTTTACCGTAACCGAAGATAAGAAACGAGCAACAGAGGAGGAGCAAGATCAATCCTCAATCGCCGCTGTACGACTTCCGCACTTAAACGAGAGGCCGGAAAAAGTAAGGATGGCCAAGGAGTACAAGGCGCTGCTGGCCCAGATGAGTTCAATCTTGGAGGATATGGGTTCAGAGCAGATATCATACGCCGAGGAAAACGGCGGAGCGGTGCTTGCGAGCATTAAGGAAACTGATTCAGTCTATGAAGAAATGTCGGAGGGTTCCCCCCTTGAAGCGATCATACGAGAGAGGATGGTAACGGTCAAGGAAGTGCTGGAATATGCATCCTCACAGATGGGGATATCAGTTGACCTGCTGGCTGCTGTGGCATGGGCCGAGAGCAAAATGCTGCCGTACGCGCTCAATGTACGGGGGAAGGCATACTATTGTACATCGAGGGAGCAGGCACTGCGGATGCTTGGGGAGATCGAGACAGGCAACGTGGATATCGGTCTCCTCCAAGTAAACTACCGTCTTTGGGGCGAACCTCTGGGTCTGCAAAAGGAAGACCTGTTGGACTCGAAGGTGTGCGCCATCATCGGGGCAATGATACTAACCTACAACCTGCAAAGGCACCGTGATCCCTGGGTGGCAATCGGAAGATATCACTCCGGGAATGTGAAAAGGATGAGAATCTATCAGACCAAAGTATCCCGGGGACTCACGATCATCAGAACATTATCCACGATTGCTCCTCAGCAGGAAGTGACTGAACTCTCCGGGACGTCTCGGAAAATCCGCAGAGATCCAGTAATTCATCGCATAGGGCTGGTGGACGCATAGCATAAGAAATTACTTCAGGAGGGATATGGTGGAAACTCAGAAAGAAACAAACGAAACGCAATCCTTTCGTTCCTCTGATTTCCCTGCAACGGAGTTTTTTCTACGTCTTTCCGAGGGTACCAAATTTTTCCGCGACAAGAATTTTGAAAAGGCTATCAATGAGTGGGAAGAAGCCGCCAAGATGCGGCCAGATTATGAATCCACGATGCGGATACTGGGAAGTGTCTCCTATAAGGGCAGTCTCGATGATTTCCCCTTGGTGGGCCTTTTTTATGCGCTCGCCTCTAACTTCCAAACGGGGGTGGCCATTGTCCGTAACGACCATGCCCATAAGGAGGTCTATTTTAAGGAGGGATGGATCGTCTTCGCCCGTACCAATAAGTCTGAGGAGAGACTCGGTAACCTTTTAGACAAGAGAAAACTTGTCTCTCAATCCCATGTGGAGAAAATGGTCGTAGAGGCCAAAAAGAAAGGGATGAAGCTTGGCAATTGCTTGGTGGAGAACGGATTGCTATTGAAAAAGGAACTTCGTGAGGTGTTGGATTTACAAATCAAGGAAATACTCTGCGATCTCTTTTCATGGCAGGAAGGGGAGTTTTACTTTGTCGAGAAAGAGGTCAATGATGAGGATGTGGTAGTAAATTATACCCCTCTGGACATAGCGCTGTTTGCCGCTCGGAGTGCCCTTGATTTTTCTACCTTCAGGAAGATAGTCCCTCACAACCAGGTCATCTTTTACATCCCTCCGTATATCGAGAGTGCTAAGGTGAAGATCGGGGAGGAATTAGATGCCAATGAGACCTTCATCTTTTCTTTGATCGACGGCAAAAGGAATATCGATCAGTTGATCAAATTCAGTGGGGAGGATGAGATGTTCACCATAAACATCCTCCACCGTCTGCTCTTAATGGGCTTCATAGAAAAATCAAAAGATAGTGGTGCCATCTATGATGATACTGAGTTCAAAGAACTCTCCCAATTTTTGAAAACACTACTGGAGGTCTTCAGGTTGATAGTTGACGAGTTGAGAAAAGAGTTGGGAGTGATGGCCGAAGAGGTGTTGGAGAGGGCCAAGGCAAGCTTGAACGAGGAATACGGGAAGGTATTTCATGGGATATCTCAGGAAGGAGATGTCGCTAATGATACCAATAAGATTCTCAAAAATATCTCTGTCAACTATCTGCGCCCTTCTGGTCGGTTGATTTTCATCGATGGATTCCATGGACTTATGAGTAATATACTACAAGAGATGCGACAGCTTTTAGGAATACCCCTGACGAAGAAAATGGTCACGGAGATCGCCAAAGTCAGAGGGGAAGTCATGAAATTTTGCGCCGATTCTCCCGCCAGAAACAAGGTCTTGGATACCTTGGATAAACTCGTAACCCAATTTTCGGGGTAACGATGCCTTATGCAATGAAAATGTGACCTCACACACGGGGCCTTTTTGTTGCCTGAAGTGAAAAAGCGTGTTAAGGTATTGTTAAAGAGACACGCCTCTAGTGAAACGGCCGATCTTCAGGGGTTTCCATATGAAAGCAAAATATCTCTTGGTTATTTTCGCTCTCTGTGTGATCAGCTTTTTGCTCCCGTACTCTGTTGGCACAGCGGAGGAAGCGGAAGGCCCATGTCCTAACCCGTATGTCAAGACCATCTCCCCAGCAACTGGCAAGCCCGGAGAACAACTCAAGATTCGAGGACGGCGATTCGGAACCGAACAAGGTGAAGTCATCTTCACCCCAGAAGCAAAGGCCGAGATTGTGAATTGGACCATGCATAGAATTTGGGTTCTTGTCCCCGAGTCAGCCGCGTCTGGTCCCGTTGTGGTAAGACTTCCCTGTGGTGCAGAGAGCAACAAGCAGTATTTCACGGTCACCAAGTAACTACTGGCAGGATGAATCAAATGTTCAATCCCACACCTGGCCTTCACTTCCCCTTAAGCCATTAGCTACCTTTTGCTCAAACCGCAAAAGCCACTCTTTGATCTCCGTTCCGCTGGAAAAGCCGCCCAGTCCTCCATCTTTTCTGATCACGCGGTGACAGGGGATGAGCAGCGGGATGGGATTTCTCCTGTTGGCTCCTCCGATTGCTCTACACCCCTGGGGGTTCCCCACCTCCTGGGCTATCTCCTGATAGGAGCGGGTCTCGCCCAGCGGTATGTGCTGTAACGCTTCCCAAACCTTCATGTCAAAGAGGCTCCCTACTGGGTGCAGGGGGGAGGAGAAACGGATCACCTCTCCTTCGAAGTAGGCCTTGATTTCCTCCGAAACTCCCCGGTTGAACTCTTGGTCTGCACGAGGATACCACCCCCTCAATGCCTTTAACTCCTTCAGAAATGCCTCCTCCTTCAACCTAAACCTCAACACACACACCCCTACCTTGTCAGAGGCAATCCAGATCTTTCCTATGGGCGAGGAGACAGAATAATAATAGATTTCTTCCACCAATCTTAATTCCCACCGTGGCGCTCAGAAGCATTATATCAGACGGATGGGGTAACAGGAAACCCCTCGGATGCCGTTAAAAAGATGCGCGCGAGAACATTACAGCATATTTTGTGCATATTTTCCCCTTGACATTCCGGAAAGATATGATAAAAGGTAGTACATAGATTAGGAAGAAAGGGACTGCATGTATTGCAATAATTTCTTCTTCTTTTATTTTAGCAGGGCTCACCTATGTCCCTGAGCCCGTTTGCATAGTGACAGGGAGCCATGGGTGAGCCAAACGGCCCCCATGGCTTTTTTGTATCTGCATACCGAAGGCCATGGGAGGCAGACCCCATGGCCTTTTTAATGTTTGTATTAACCTTAAGGAGCACGATATGGCCATTTCCGAAAATGTAAAGAAACTGATGGGAGGATCCTCCTGGGTGAGGAAGATGTTCGAAACAGCCGCCCAACTCAAGTTGAAGTACGGCGAGGAAAATATCTTCGATTTCACCCTGGGAAATCCAATAGAAGAACCCCCTCAGGGATTCAAGGCGGCCTTGAAGGAGTTCGCCCTCAAACCCATCCCCGGGATGCATCGGTACATGCCCAACAGCGGCTATCCGGAAACCAGGAGGTTCTTGGCCCAACAGATCTCCGAAGAGACGGGCATTTCCTTCACGGAAAACCATATCGTGATGACCGTCGGGGCCGCCGGAGGTATGAATGTTACCCTCAAGGCCATCCTTGATCGCGGTGACGAGGTGATCGTCCCTTCACCATACTTCGTTGAATTCGGCTTTTACATCGACAACCACGGTGGGGTCATGCGTTTGGTGGATA
>Ga0307426_1000124_pt1 | contig 47402 bp, 46 predicted proteins | sample SalMarWE160340MG_FD_202165 | JGI IMG/M metagenome (GOLD analysis project Ga0307426, IMG submission 202165) | Salt marsh sediment microbial communities from the Plum Island Ecosystem LTER, Massachusetts, United States - WE1603-40 | ecosystem: Environmental > Aquatic > Marine > Intertidal zone >... | reverse complement strand
GTTGAAAATATGATTGAACGCGGAGAGATCTACCTAAGGTATCGATCCGCTAGAACTTTAGAAGCTCAGACTTATAGGAGGGAAAGAGTTAAAGATTGTATTCATAAACAATTACAGTATTATTCTCAGACAGGAAAGAGGTATTATTCGCGGCAAGCCGTACTTTTAATGGCGGGATTTTCGGTTAAAAGTATTGGGAATTTTAAGCAACAGTATGCTTTACCAATATTGCAGCAGATCTTTAAAAAGCCTGAATCAGCTAGTTTAATTTATAAGATGATCTTTGGTAGTATTAAGACTTCACTCCATTCGATTAGGGAGGATTGTGCAAAGGTAGGTTTAGAGTTAGTAACTACTGCTTCCCAGTGGATGGATTTATTAAGAAATAAAGGAAGAACTACTCCTTCTCTTCTTAATGTAGAGGTCAAATGTAAAGAGCACGGTTCATTTATGCTCCGCGTTAGTCAGATAATTGGATGCCGGGTATGCGGCGTCTTGGCAAGAAGCATTGGCTATCAAAATATTTTAGACGTTGCTGAACAGCATGGGCTTCAAGCTGTATCGTTTGCTGATGATTCACAAGAGCTTACAGAAGCTGAATTCAATAGGCTCTTAGAAGATTATAGAGAGGAATATAATGATCCTAATGATTGGCGGTCAAGAACCAATGCTTATATAGTGCTCAAATGGAGGCATAAAGAATGTGGACATGTTTTTGAACGAGCATATTCTGTTATTCAAGCATCTAAGACGAACCAATATTGTCCTAAATGTTATCAATGGATTGATCAACAATTAACGTTAGAGGCTGCTGAAGAGGTTTTTGAAAATTATTTAACCCAACCAATTCAAGTAGAGATTCCGTTATCGCAACTTTTATTAAAAGATGGGTATGAAAGACTTTTATTAAAAGATGAGTATGAGATAATTAGTGATCCTAGGGTACACATTGATGGTTCATGTACACTTTCCTATAAAGGTCGAGAGATAAAGATCTTTATTGAGCATCAAGGTATCCAACATAGTTCTCTTGAATATTATATAGCTTTGAGTTCTGCTCAAGATAGGAAAAAGGGTATTATTAGGGACGTTGATTATTACGAAGATAAGTGGAATGCACTGGTTGCAAGAGATAAAGCTAAAGTTAAGCTTTTCAAAGAGTTGAATAAGTATGGTTATTATTTAATCGTTGTGGATTATGATATCAAGCCTGAAGATCGTGCAGAATATATATGGCGAGAATTTATAAAGCATTATAGTAGACAGACTAGACTAACGGAATTTTGACTGAATATTTAAATATGATAATTTTTTTCATTATAATAGTGAGTAAGTGATATATCTATGCTAATTTGGTTATACTTCATTGAATCAAACAAAGAATATCATAAGTTAGCGAGTTTTCTTGAGTATAAAATAGAAACTCTTGGCAGTTACTATTTAATATTTTTTGATGATATATTGTGTAATAGCGGAAAGAAGTTTTATTTACATGAGGGTTTGTTAATTGCTGTACGTTTCTCCACACTTTTTATAGATCCGAAGGAAGACTTAATCGGGTATGGTTTGAAGGGTGATTCTTTAATTAATTATTATGACATTGCTTTTGATAGAACTAAGTTTGATTGTGTGGCTGATTATGTACATAAAGAAGCTAGGAGTTTTATTTCTCCAAATGATTTGTTTGAGTATCTCTGTAATTATAATTTTCGTGATGGCTCCTCGTTTGTACTTCCGGATTTTGAAGTTTTAAGGTGTAAAGAATTTCCTTTTCCAAGAAGGAATAGAGAGATGTAGAAAAAACTAGTATAAAAATCTTTTAAAATAATTATGTGAAGAACAAAAAAATTTTCTACTTTAGAGTAGATAGTTTAAAGAGACTATAAACTCTAAATATAGTTCGAAAAATAAACCTATATATAAAATCTTTCACGCAATCTATTCAAAACTCAAGAATTTAATTACTGTAATTGTTTAACTAAAGAATTTCATAAGTGAAAGATATTTAAGCGTGGCGAACAAATGATTAAAAAAACTGATTTAGGATCTTCTTTAAAGTACTATTATCTTCTATTTAATGTAGCTAATAACGTAAAGGATAATAATGGAATAAAAGAAATTGAAATGGAACTTAAAAAAATAACAAAAAAAGAATAAGATATTAAAAGTTTTAGAGCACTTTTTAATTACTATTCAAAAAGTTCAATAATAGCTTCTCCAGGAGTTGCTATTCTTTCTCGATAAGTTAATGTTCCTTCGGGTACTTCTTTAGTTTTTACTAAACCTCTTTCAATATCTTGTTCAGAGATGTAACCTCTTTCCCCAGCTTCAAATTGTTTTACTATTTTTCCTTCTTTATCTTTTATATCAACACTCGTTATTGTTGTTTGTTTTACAGCAAAATATACTCTTTTCCCTTCTATCTTATTAACTGTTGCTTCAGTGATTAGAAGATCTCCACATCTTACCATTCCTCTCATCTGTACGCTAATATCGATAATTTTTCCGTATTTCCCATGTTCGAGAAAATCTTCGAATAATTTTGAAATAAAGCCAAAACTCAGTAACCCGTGACCAATAACACCTTTAAGTCCTGCCCTTTCAGCTATAACATCATTAGTATGAATAGGATTAGTATCTCCTGATGCTTTAGCATATTGTTTTAATAGATCTCGAGTAATTCCCTCAAATTCATTTTTTAATACTTGACCAACTTTTAACTCTGAAATATTAACCATTTTAATACCCTCCTTTACGAAGACCAGCAGAAATTGTAATATTGCAAACTGGCTCGTTATTTTGGTTTTTAACATGCACTAAGAAATCAGCAATCATCATCATATTTTTTTCTATCAATTTTATATCTATGCATTTTCCTGATACTGTTAGTTTATCTCCAGGCTTAACATCAACGCATCCCTCCCAATTAAATCGATTCCCAGCATGTAAAAGCTTGCCCGGATCAAGCATAATTCCACGTTCTTTACCATCTTGGTTTAATTTAAATCCAAGTAATAATTTATAAATCGCTTTGATTGTAAAGTAATTTGCAAAGGCATGGCATGCAACAACTCCTTCCTCTTCTGGTCCAACATATTTTGGATCAGTTATTCCATATACTTTAGCAAAATTGACCATATTTCTATATCTAATATTTACAGTAGTGGAACCAGGAATATCCATTCCTTTCATGTTGTTTATTAGAAAGTCAGCATTCTTTTTCATTTCTTCAATATCCATTTTAATTTGACTCTTAATTTTTATTGACTTTAAAAATTATATTAATTATAATTTAGGTTCAATTTAATTAAAACTTTAATTATAATTATAAATCTTTATTACAATGTCAGTAAATCCAAGTTTATTTATTTGTAAAGCTTTTCATTTAATTCTAGTATAAATTTCTTCTTCAGGTTTAACCGCTTGAAAATATTTTAAGATTCGAGTTTTATTTTTTGACCCATTTAGAATAATACATGAAATTTGATATCTATCTATTAAAATCGTTAAATAAGGGTCTATTGGTTTTGATCTTTCCTTTAATTCTTCACTATCAGATTTTAGTTCAGCTAATTTTCCCAATTCTTTCATTTCCTTAAATTCGAAAGTTGAGATTTCTTTTATTACTTGATTTTTGTTATTTAATATCCCATCTACATCTTTAATTAAAAAGCATTCATTTAATCCCAGTTCTTTTGCTAAAAATAGAGTTATTGAATCAGAAGTAGCATCCCAACTATGTGGTAACTTATCATTGTCTTTTAGAAATTGAAAGGGTAAAAATAAACAGAAACTTTTTTTTTTTAAATTCTTCAACCTATTAAAATCTTCTGTAACTTCTAAATTAGGAAATTTTTTATTTAATTCTAATCCATTATAATTCATAGAAATAATCCCCATCCAATGAGCAAGCTCTTCAGCGAACTTTAATACACTATGTGCGTTTCTAATAAAATTAGCGAATGAACCGCCTCCGGGTATTAAGATTATATTCGAGATTAATTTTTTTTTATATAATTGCCTTAACTGAGAAATTGTTGAATTTAGGTGATCAAAATCCTCTAATATTTTACCTCCAATTTTAAATATCACAGTTTTATGTTTCATATTATTATATATATATCATAATTGATAATAAAATGCTCCCGCAACAGCAAAAGCTGATGAGCTAACATGATTAGGAGTAGAAGTTATTTCCTCATAACTTAAAATATTTCTAAATCCTAAATCTTGAAGTGTATTTCTAATGAGAAAATCAGCTGATAAACCAGTTATTACAAATTTTGGGTTATCTTTAAATTCTTGGAATCTTACAATAAGATTATTCATAAATGCTCTAATTTCTTTTTTAATAATAGCTAATTGCTTCTTGTAAATATAATTAGCTATAAGGTTTAAATCTTGCTTTGAAATTGTTTCAATATCCAAACAGATTATCCTAGAAAGGCGAGCATAACAGTCGTATAATGATTTAGAACGATTATCAGCAGTATCATTAATGTAGTCTTTTTCTGAAATATTGTTTAAAATTCTATGTACATCAGAAATTAATGCAAATTTTTCAAATGAAATACGTATATTTTTCCCTTTATAAGGAACATGGTGAGTTATAGAAGGTAATGTTGCTCTTAAACCTCCAGTATAGATTAACTCATGATTTATTAGACGAGAAATATCATCTTTTCCCTTTGGAACGGGAAATGATTTAAGAATAGGAATAATATCAATAGTTGTCGATCCTGCATCAATTAAAATACAGTCCGATATAAATTTTCCAAGGAATAAAGCGGTTGAAGCCCAATTAGCTGCTGAAATTGAGGAATATTCAGATTTAGCGGTTTCATAATCAATAAATTTAATTTTATTAGTAATGAATTTTAATTTATCCCTATCAAAAACTGTTGTAAGCGCATTTAAAATAGTATGAATTCCTTCTTTCTTTGTTTGAAAAGCATCAGATAATTCTGCTGTAATTGCTATTATGATGTTATGGACACTATTTAAACTATAACCATTTTTATCAATAAGATTTGAGACGATTTTTTTGAGCGTTTTAGGTATATCATTTACACTTTTTTCCCAAAAAGGAAAATATTCGATATATGAATCAGATTTTATAATATTTAAATTATTGAATAAAATAAGACTTGCTTTGGTATTAGCACCTCCTATGTCCAGTCCTAAGATAAGGAAATCATTTTTTTTCTGCATATCTTTCTTTTAAATCGCTAATTAACTTACCTAAATTTTCCCCTGAGAGAGCATTTGTTAAATAAAATTGACCATCAATAAGATTTAATTTTTCCTTTAAATATGTAATTTCTGTCTCTTTAGCTAAATCGATTTTATTAAAGATAATAATAATTTCAATATGTCTTTCTTTTGAAAAATTATCTTTAATTTCATTAAATAATTCAATTTGAGAGTCTATATCATATCCAGAAGCAAGAGATGGATCAAATATGAATAAGATTAAATCAGATATTAGTCTTAGTGCTAAAATTGCCTGTAATTCTATTTTGTTTCTTTTTGCCATGGGACGATCTAAAATGCCTGGAGTATCTAAACATTGTATTTTGATTTTGTGAAATTTTGTTTCAATTTCTAAATGGCCCATATTCAATTTTTTAGTTGTAAATGGATATTCTTTAATTTCAATCTTTTTATTAGTGGAGATATGTTTTACAATGCTACTTTTGCCTACGTTTGGGTAACCAGCAACAACTATACATGGCAATGTATAATCAATTGCAGGTATTTCTTTTAAACGTCCTCTAATCTGATTTAAATATTCAAGATTTTTGTTTTGCTTATTTATAATGGAAGAAATCCTCCCAAAAGCAGATCTTCTTAACTGATCACCCTCTTTTGGAGCTTCGATTCTACTTAATCTACTAAGGTGTTCCCTTTCAATTTTACTAAGGACGGGTAAAATACCATTTAATTTGCCTAATGTTAATTTCAATTCATCAATATCAACCAAAATACTTGCTAATTCTCTATAAAAATCTGGAAGATCATCTATAATCGGTACCATTTTTATTATTTTTAGAATTTTATCTATTAGTTCTTCTATAGCTACTTGTATACGCTTAGATTCTTTTTTTTTTGCCTTAATAAGAATCGGAGCATTTTTTGACACTTGAGCAGAGCTCTTCATACTCCTTTTAAAGGCAATATCTAATAATTCTTTTGAATTTGGAACGTGATAAAATTCATTAAAAGGGTTTTTCATAGAAATACAGTAAATATTTTAATAAATAAAAAGAAAGGGTAACATCTATATTTTTGTTCTAATAAAAGATATTTTTTTTTCGATCTCTATAATTTCATTTGTCATATCTATTATATCTCTTGGAATTGATTTATATAATTCTAATATATATTCATATCTTCCTAAGACTCTTGAATATTTGTTTAGTTTCTCTTCTTTTTCAGCTTTTTCTCTTAATAATTTTATTTTTTCAAGTTTTTGTTTCATTTCTGGAGTTAGTGCTTTTTGAATTTCAACTTGTTTTTCTTCGTATCTTTGCTTTTCACTTATAACTTCTTGAACACGTTTCTGGAAATCTTGTTCACTTTTAATTTGTATTACAGTATCTTGTTTTTCAAATTTGACTAAATTTTTTAATCTCGCAATACGCTGATTTAGCATTTCAATTTTTCCTTGAAATCCTAGTTTCGAGTAAATTTCTTTAGCTTCTTCTATAAGTGAAATTGCTATTATATAATTTTTTCTGTTAAATTCTTCTTTAGATTGATTTTCTAGACGTTCAGCTTCTTTTTCAAGTTCATCAAAAGGTCCTGGTGGCATAGATATCACATAAAATAATAAACTATATTTCGTTGATGGAGCAGTTACTCTTTATTTAGAATTCATTTTTATTTTTTCAAATAATTTATCAATATTAATAATTATTACTGTATTATTTTTTTTTTTAATTAGTAAAATTGTAATAGTTAAGAACAATAACTTTTAAATTGACATTGATTATTATCTAAAAATTAATATTTTCAAAACTAAAAAGAAAATTAATAAGTGAAGGTTTTCGAATGAAGAGATTAAATATTGGGATATTAGGTGCAACTGGTATTGTAGGACAGAATTACATTAAATTATTACAAAATCATCCTTGGTTTCAAATTATTGATGTTGCAGCATCTCCCAGATCTGCAAATAAAACATACAAAGAAGCGGTTGAACAAAAATGGCAAATGTCGATTCCAATTCCTCATAATTTACAAAATCTCATTGTTAGAGATGTCCAAGATTTTGATTCACTAAGTAAAGACATAGATTTTGTGTTTTCAGCAATAAATCTTCCTAATAAAGAGGATATAAAAATTTTAGAATTTAAATATGCTGAAAAAGGCATCCCAGTTATCTCGAATAACTCAGCACATAGGTGGACTCCTGACGTTCCTATGATAATTGGAGAAATTAACTATGAACATGTAAATGTAATTCCAATCCAACAAAAAAGGAGGGGATTTAAAAAAGGCTTCGTGGTTGTTAAACCCAATTGTTCACTGCAGAGTTATCTTACTCCAATTTATGCATTAGAAAAGGCAGGATATAAATTAGATAAATTAATAATTACAACACTTCAAGCAGTTTCGGGAGCAGGATACCCTGGTGTGTCATCCATGGATATGGTTGATAATATAGTTCCTTATATTGATGGAGAAGAAGAAAAAACTGAAAGAGAACCTTTAAAAATTCTTGGAACCGTTGGAGAAGAGGGTATAGTCAATTATGATTCAATTAAAATCAGTGCTACTTGCACTAGAGTTCCTGTTATTGATGGTCATACAGCCTCGGTTAATATGCATTTCACAGATAAAATACCTGAAAAGGATAAAATAATTACAATATGGAAGAATTTTAAATCGATACCTCAAGAGTTAGATTTACCTTTTGCTCCCACCCAACCAATAATTTATTTAGAAAATATTGATAGACCACAACCAAAGAAGGATAGAGATAATGATAAAGGAATGGCTGTCACAGTGGGTAGACTTAGAGAAGATAATGTCTTTGATTATAAATTTGTATCTTTAAGTCATAATACTATAAGAGGTGCTGCGGGTGGTGCTATTTTGAATGCAGAATTATTAGTCACTAAAGGTTTTATAAAATAAGATAAAAACTCATTTAAAGGTGTTAATGAGCCTCCTAAATCTTTTAAAATTCAAATTTGTCAATTATGATTGGAAGGGTAAGTTTCAATAAAGATATCGATCTCTTTTTTTTTATTAATTTATAGAACGGAAACTCTGGATACATTGTAAAATATTTCTCATTCTTCAATAACTTTAAGGTTTTGAACTTAGGGATAAAAGAAAATTTGGAGTGATTAAATATGAAATTCTTAACTATGCTCTGAAGTAAAAATTTATCGAGAATAATAATAGCTGAGGGAGACCCAAATTTTTCTATTGATGCCCTCCTAATTGAAGATAATGAATTAGAATTAATATCTGAAAAGAGTTTTTCTTTATTAATTACCCTTATATTTTTTAATGTACTGTCTTCAAATTCTAATAAAAATGCGTATAGACATGAATTCTTTAAAAAATTATCTTGAGAACCCTTTATTTTTTTGGTTCTATTTAGATCTGAAATAATAAGTAGGATTTTAGAATTTAATCCAAAATAGAAATCAATATAATTGAAAATTACTTCTGGAATTGCCCAATGAGAAATTTTTTTAAGATTTAGATTGAATCCAATAAGGTGAATTAAAAATCTTATTAAACTATTGTAGATAGTAGGTCTGGGTACCATATTCCAGTGCGTTTCAAAACTACGGTATCCAAATAGAGCTTTTTGAAATAAGAATTTTAAATTTTCTTTTGTTATAGGAAATAAAAGTTCGAAAAGATCTGAAATGAAGGATAAAATATCATTCTGATTTAGACAATATACCTTCTCAGTTTTCAATTTTTCTTGTATGATGCTTAAATTATTTTTTATATCTGAATCATTTAGATTAATTCCTAATTCTTCTGGAGAAAAGAATTTTAATGTTAAATCTGACTTTTTAGACTTTAAAATTGTTTTTTGTAAAAGGACAATTAAGTTTTTTCTATTTCCGTTTATTAGTAGAGATGTATTGAACTCTGGTAAAAACTTTTCAATAAATTTAAAGAAGTTACTGAGTCGTATTTTATTTAATAATTTTATACCACTTTTAAGAAAATGAAAGAAAATTGGCTCGGGGTAGATTAAAAATAAATCTTTTTCTAAGATTTTTTGAATTAAATCCATAATTCGATTTAGAAACTCAAAAAGGGATACTTCCTCAATTTTTTCAGAGTGTTTATTTATTAAATCAATAGCTTCTTTCTTGAATATACGAATTGATGAGATTTGAATATTTTTTTCCTTCAATAGAACGCTTTGTACTTTGCTAAATATATCATCTAACCTTTCAATTTCTAGACTTTTAATCTTAAATAGTTTATCCGGTAATGATTCTACAGTTTCGTGAATTCCAGCCTTTTTAGTCTTATATAAAAATAAACCTAATATTTTATTTTTTTTATCAACCTCATGTATAATTATATCAAGAATGTTCTGTTGATCATTAATAAATTTTGGATACAAAATTTCAAAAAAATAGTATAAGATATTTGGATTTATAGTTATGGGACTTAATGGTATTCTTACAACTTCCTTTACTTTTTCGGGATCTTCCAATATATCTCTATTCTTATTGAAACTAATTATTTTTAACCAGTTATCCCTAAATTTTTTGTTAATCAATTAACTAAAGCGCCTCCCAGTTTTTTAATTCATCAGCTAATTTCCCATTTACCCAAAACTCGTTCATTTTTGTAAGTAAGTTTAAGTTAGGAACATTTTTCTTTCCATAATATTTCATTATTAATTCTAAACAATTGAAAATATCGGGGGGACACCCGGGTAATTCCAAAATATTTTTGTTTGGTTTTTCCTTGATTTTAGGTTTCTTTTTCGCCTTAGGTTTTTTAAAAAGCTTATTTTTTGCTTCCGCTATAAGATTTTTTCTGGACTCAATTATTAATTTTCTAAATTTATAGTTTTTTGTGCTATTTATTGCACAATCTCCAAATAGTATAACATTTCCCATTTTTTCTGGCTCTATTGGACTTTCACCAATTAAAAAAGAATTGGTAGAATTATATGTTAAATCTTTTACCATATATGTCTTCATGAAATTTATTAAATGATAAGCCTGTTTGAAGCATCCAGAACAATATTTACCCGGATATGTGAAAATGTTTTTCAGCTTAATATCTTCAATTTTTGAAAAGCATAATTTAACATTCATACTATTTTCTTCAATATTTTCTCCAAGAACTTTAATATTTGAAATTTTTGGTACACTGAAATTTTTGCTTTGTGCTTGTTGTAGTAATTCACAATCATCTATTTCAAGGTTGAGTATCTTTAAAGTAATAAGATCAACCGAAATCGCATCTTCTCCTAAAATCATTAAATTAGTCTTTTTTATTTTAGAATCTTTATAGATAAAAGGACCAGCACCTTCTAATAAGTAAAACATATCATTAATAACTAAATTAGGTCGTTTAACTGTAAATATATTTAAAATGTCTGAAATAAGATCATTTTTATATTGATCAGCAGAATTATATTCGATAGTATTATACTGGGTTTTTCCAATTTTACGATATTTTGCTGGAATAATAGAATATGAATTTAATAAGGATAAATTGAATTTGAATAAGGGATTTGCGTTTATCTGATTAACAGATATAAATTTATTTGAATTAAGAATTATATTTGGGATAGGATAATCATTTTCATTTATTTTAACATTTGTAAAGGAATCTCTTTTTATTTTTTTCAATTGTTCTATGCTTAAATCTTTATTATCATAATAGTTGCTATTATCTAGAAATGCCAACTCTGCACCAATAGTTTTAAAATAATCTTTCAAGTTTAATATATCTGAAAGGACTTTAATTGGAATGCCTTTGACAGGAAAACTACCCAAAGAGATTTTACTAGCCCCTCCTTCCTTGCAAGATTTGATAAGCTCTTCTAAAACATCAAAATTAGTATTTGTAGGAAAGCCTCCCGGTAAATTTAAATTAAATTTTATAAAAACTTGGTCACCTTCATCAATAAATTTAGAAATTCCTCCAAGTATTTCAATTCCTTTTAGTAAACTTTCTTTTGGCGTATTAGCTTTACTGATAGCAACTTCAAGTTTCTTCGATTTTGATTGGACTAGCATGAAAAAATTTTACAAAATTCATATATTAAATTAATAATATAAAATAATGAAAGTATTGAATTTTAAGTTAAGTGATAACTAGGATGTCAAAAATCATTATAAACGAGAATGGTATTCAAATTCCATCAGATAGCATTGGAATCGATATGGGACAAAGTCTTTCGAAAATAGCTTATTTAGAAAGTACGGAATTAACTTTTTTTTCTTTTCCAACTCAAACTAGTATTCTAAGGATCAAAGAATTTTTAAATTCGAAAAGAGGTCAAGAAAATATTCTTAACTTTACTGGTGGAAAGAGCTTTAATTTGTATAAAGAATATTCAAAAATTTTCAAAACAAAGATAATAAATGAATTCGAAGCAAACGTTAAGGGAATCGAATTCCTCTATAATATGGAAAAAAAGAAAGAACTCCCGCAAGCATTAATAGTAACTATAGGTACTGGAACATCAATTGTTTTAAATAATGATAACTATGAACATGTGGGGGGTTCTGCACTCGGTGGCGGTTTTTTTATGGGGTTAATTAAAGCTCTATTCAATCTGAATGACTATGAACAAGCATTACACCTTGCAAGAAATGGAAACAGATATAATGTAGATTTGAAGGTTTCTGACATATACTCACCTGATGACGATAGAGTCGATTTATTGTTCAGAGAATTCACTGCTGCGACATTGGGTAAGATTGATGATAAATTTAATGTTGAATCTTTAAATAATGGCGATTTTATTAATTCTACAATCTGCCTTATTGGAGAAAATTTAGGTACAATTGCTGCAATTATGGCGGAGAATAATGATATAACAGATATCGTCTTTTGTGGAGGATTTTTAAAAGAAAATAAGATTTTGAAGAAAATCTTATCTTTAATATGTAAAGTTAATAAAAAGAAAGCAATATTCATAAAAAATTCTGAATTTTGTGCAGCAATTGGGGCATTGCTTATATAAAGTGTGCGCCGATTTGGAGATTTTTATTCATCGAAGTAAAATTCTTGTAAAAACACTATAAATCGGCGCATCATTATAAAAAAAATATAACTAGAAAATAAAGTTATAAATTGATTTAAGTATTTTGCGAATGCTTATCAAGTAAATCTTTATTTGTTTTACCCATTTTTATTGCTAATTCTGCTATTATAGCATCTAGATAACAGAATGCAGCAATTTCAAACATCGTGCCTTCCGGTGCAAGAACTGCTGTATCTCCAACTGCCTTATCTCTTTTACTTCTTCCTTTCAACTTAATTGTTATATCACCTATCCTCCCAATTACAGTTTCGGGATGGCTAGTGATAGTAACTATTCCATAAGGTTTTACCGTATTTACATAGTTATTTAATAAGCTAACTACAATTCCCGTAGTCCCAGATCCAGAAAGTACAATCAAAATATCCTTTTTTCGTAATGCGGGCATGCTTGCTAAGTTTGTGACTATATACACTTCAGCCCCCAGATGCACTAACCGCGTCGCAAAACACTCTAAAATAAAAGCACTTCTACCAGAAGCTAACAAGAAAAATCTACGCTTATTTGTTAAACCATCAAGGACTAAATCAATAAATTTACTAGTATATTTGAAATTCTTGTCTAAATGATCAATATTAGCTTTAATATTGTTCATTATTAATTCCATTGATTGAAACAAAATTCTTTTTATTTCTCCATTAACACCTAATTCATTAGTTTCAGTCATGTGAAGTTTTTTCTCAATAATTGATATTTTATCAATTTTCAATATTTATAATCTTAGACTTAAAATAATATTTTTGGTTAATACTTATTTTCTAATTAAGTTTTTAAAGTCCATTATCAAACCATTATTTCTAGCGAAAAGAGAGGAGATAACAAACGATCTCATTAGATTTCGTAATTTTTCATTTAGAAAAGTCGCGCTCTCAATTAGTTCAATGTTCATTTGAAGTCCAAGAATTTCATCTATTTATGTTATCAATTCCTATAATAAGTATAGATCTTAAAAGAGTGATATAATGAATAAAAGTAAAATTACTCCAAGAGCTTATTTATTTCCTATGCCAGTCGCTCTTATCGGGGCAAATGTGAAGGGAAGACCAAACTTTGAGACCCTTGCTTATGTTGGTATTGTCGAAAGTCAGCCACCATTAATTTCAATAGCTTCTTATGAGACTCATTATACAAATATTGGTATTAAGGAAAATGGAACATTTAGTGTTAACACCCCCTCGGAAAGTTTGGCAGAATTAATTGATTATTGTGGCATAGTTTCAGGGAACGAAATAGATAAATCAGAAGTATTTGATGTTTTTTACGGGGATCTTAAAACAGCCCCTATGGCAAACCTATCGCCACTAAATTTAGAATGTGAGGTTATTAAAATCATTAAGATAAAGGAATTAGTGGAGATCGATAAAGGTCATGAAATTTTTATCGGAAAAGTAATAAATGCTTATGCTGATGAGAAATATTTAACAGAAGGGATACCAGATATTGCTAAATTTAAAACATATACATATTCACTGAACGATTATTGGAAAGTTGGCGAAAAACTTGCTCCTGCATTTGAGATTGGAAAAAAGTATAAAAAATAATAATTTAAATTCTTTAAGAATTTGAATATTGAAGGAATTTCTCAATATATCTATAACTCTAACATAAAAATTTCTAGGCCGTCTTAACTAAATAACTTTTTTTTCTATATTAATCCGTATAGTTTGTTTTTTCTTTATTCTGTCTTTATATATTAATAATAGAAACTAAAATGAATATTTAATAGAAAAGAATAAATTTTTTAATTGATCCTAGAGAAAAACTATTATGAGTGATTTATTTCTTGGATTGGATTGCTCAACACAGAGTTTAACCTCGCTTATTATTGACTTTGGTTCAGGTAGGGTACTATATCGAAAACGAATCAATTATGATGAAGATTTCCCACAATATAATACTCAAAATGGCGTTATTATTTTGGATAATGAAAAAATCATCCATTCATATCCTCTTATGTGGGTAGAAGCGTTAGATATTTTGTTTGAAAAAATGAAAATTACTGGAATTCCCCTTCATAATGTTAAAGCAGTTTCAGGATCTGGACAACAACACGGAACAGTTTATTTAAACAACAAGTTTGAAAGAAATCTTAAAAAATTAGATAGAAATAAATCTTTATTTTCTCAATTAAAAGACTCGTTTTCTCGTCCGACAAGTCCAGTTTGGATGGATTCAAGTACAACTAACCAATGTGAAGAAATCCGTGAGAATTTAGGAGGATTAGTATCTACTATTGAATTATTAGGTTCAAATACATTTGAACGCTTTTCAGGACCACAAATAAGAAAATTTTTCCAAGAAGAACCTGAATTATATAAGCAAACATCAACTATTCATGTAGTCAGCTCATTTATGGCTTCAATTTTATTAGGAATGAATGCTCCAATCGATCATTGCGATGGAGCCGGCATGAATTTAATGAATATTAAAACTAAGCAATGGGATGACAGAGCTTTAGAAGCGACTGCTCCCAACCTAAGAGGTAAATTACCCTCGCTTACAGAACCTTATAATATTATTGGAATACTGTCTTCATATTTTGTAAGAAAATTTGGTTTTAATCCTGATACTCACCTGGTTGCATGGTCTGGAGACAATCCAAATAGTCTTATTGGTGTGGGATTAATAGAAAAAGGGAAAGCTGCAATTAGTTTAGGGACAAGTGATACGTATTTCGGCTATTTGAAGGATTTATATCTTGATTTTAAAGGAGAAGGACATGTCTTTGTTGCTCCAACGGGCGATTATATGAGCTTAATATGTTATAAGAATGGTTCTTTAGCAAGAGAAAGAATAAAAGATAACTTTAACCTAAATTGGGAGAAATTCTCAGAAATTTTGAACAACACGCCACCGGGAAATAATGGAAAAATAATGTTACCCTACTTTTTTCCTGAGATTGTTCCTCAAGTATTAGAACCTCATGTATATCGATTTGGTTTCAATGAAAATGATATAGAGGGAAATGTCAGAGGTATAATTGAAGCTCAATTCTTATCTATCAAACTACATTCAGAATGGATCGGAGAAAAACCATCCGAAATTTATGCCACAGGGGGAGCATCCGCAAATAAAGATATACTTCAAGTAATGGCAAATATTTTTAACACTAAGGTTCGTATGTTTGAATTAACAGATTCAGCAGCTTTAGGTGCGGCATTCAGAGCAGCAAAATCATATTATGATTTGACTAATAAGATAAAAAGTTGGGATGAAATTATAAACAAATTTATAGATTTTCAAAAAAGTATTATTATAGAACCAAATAAAAAATACAACGATTTGTATGATGACATGCTTAAACTTTATAAGAATTATGAAGATTATATTTTGAAGAATGGAGAAGATCCTGAATTAGCTCGCTTAGAATTTATTAAAAAATTTTTTTGACATAAAAAATATTTCATATTGTGAATAGATTAACGTATCCCTCTATAACCAAGATCTCAGTTGTAATTTAAATACTTCCTTGAAGTTTCTGTCTGTAGAGTAAATAATGTCCGTAGTATGTTTTTTACATGTCATAGCGATGATTTCATCATGTAATTCGTGGCTTTTAGCATTATTTAACATCAATTTAATGATTTCAAGATTAAAATCATCGATAATAATATTTTCTGAGCTTTCCCATCGATTAAGAGCCTCTTTAAATGCATTTATTTTCCCCGTTTTTCTCATTTTCCAAAGTAATTCTGCAATTGCAATTGTAGGTACGATTACAATTACTTCTCCATTTATCACTTTTTTTTTTAATTGTTGGAGTATTGATGGAATTTTCTGATAGTCATAATGGAAATAAAATAGAACCTGAGCATCAATTACAACTTTTTCTGTCATTTTTTATTAAGAAATAATTTTGTGATTATTACTTATTAGGAAATAACGATTTTTTCACTTCCTTTAACTCTTCCTCCGTAAACGGAGAAACGCCTTCAAATAAATTATCTTCAATTTCAAGAGGATGTGTCTTTTTTTTGATTAAAATGGTTTTATCGTCCTTCAATTCCAGCTCAATCTCATTTGTATCTTCAATAGCTAACTTATCTCTCCACTCTTTCGGTATTATAATCCTTCCATTTGATGAGACTTTTTGAGTTTTTTTTTCAGTCATTTGTATTTTTCATTTTTTCAATTGTCATTATAATAGAGTAAATGACAGTTATTATATCTTTTTAAAAATAGCAATAGTAAAGTAGAAAAAAAAAGAAAAAAAATATTTAAAGTTATTTATAGCCCAAAAAACTTCTTTATTTATATTTAATCGACAAAAGTAAGTCGTTTTTAGTTATTTTCTTTCTGTTCGCATGCATTGTAAAAGTTCTTGCTTGTTCAGTTAAAGCCGTAGCAGTTTTTTCTAAATGATCAATTAATAAATCAACTGCATTTCGAGCTACGATACTAGCACCCTGTTGCTTCATTAATCGGCGAATTGGGCTCCATGCGAAAGAATGTTTCTTTTTAGCCATTTTTTATTCCTCCAACTTTTTTATTCAAAATTTTAAAAATTTAAATTTTTAATTTTTTTTGAAGTTATTAGTAAAGTTTCTTAGATAATATAATATGTGAAGAGGTATTTAAATGTTATGGCAAATCAGAAGACTATGAAGAGTTAAATAAAAAAAAAAAACACGACAAAAAATTTTAAAGTTAAAAAGTTACTCATCATCTGTGATCACTCAATGGTTGATCATGTTAAAAATATGAAATGTTTTTATTTGTATCACCATTATTCAAATATTAATTTTGGCAAAATTGCCTTTTATCTTAGTTTGGCTATGAGTTAGTGGCGAATTAATAAATATCTAATTGATAAAAGTGATCCGCAACAAATGTTAATATCATTAATTATGTGATCATATAATGGTCAACCAGTCAAAAAAGATATGTTGATTTTTATAGAAACAAAATTATTCCAATATCAATTATGATTAAAACTTCTTTATTATAGTTTTTATAGTGATTCAATGGTGAATTAAAAAATTTTTAGTTAAAAAAAATAATCCCTTTTGAATTTTATAGAATTATTTATTTGATCATATCAATTAAGGCATAATCAAATTAAGAAGCAAAAATTAATTTTAATCTGGAGACTATAGGGTCGATTGAAATATTATCAACGATAAGTTAAATATGAGAATGAAAAAATTGGATTTTTAGGGGAAAAAGGTAAAATTTTATAATTTAAAAGAAAAATTTTAATTAATTCTGATTATTTATATTATCAAAATATAACTTATTAATTCAATAATTTAGATTTTAAGAGGATTAAAATGTCGGAACAACAAATTATGGTCCCTGGCAGCTGCGCAGTTGCAATTAAATGTAAAGATGGTGTTGTTCTTGGAAACGATCGAAGGGCCACCTGGGGTTACACAGTTACGAATAAATCAACCCAAAAAGTCTTTAAAATTACTGATTACATTGGATTAACTTGCTACGGGCTCATAGGAGATTTTCAGATTCTTGTTAGAATTTTGCGAGCACAAGCTAATCTCTATGAATTAGAGACTTGTGAACGTATCTCAACAAGAAGCATGGGAAAGATGGTCTCGAATTATCTTTATTCTCGTAAGATGATGCCATTATATACTAATTTAGTGATAGCTGGAATGGATAAAGATGGACCAAAATTGTACACACTCGATGCACTTGGCTCACTTATGGAAGATGATTACGGAACTGCTGGAACAGGAATGTTACTCTCTATTGGTATTTTAGAAGCAGAATATAAAAAAGATATGACAGTTGCACAAGGTGAGAAACTTGTTGAGAAAGCAATTAGAAATTCAATTAAACGAGATGCTATGACCGGAAATGGAATAGACCTTTTAACTATAACAGCTGAAGGACCTAAAGAGAAATTTTTTGAGATTAAAGAAACGGGAGAATAATTGCTCAAACTCATAGCTCTTATATTTCAAATGATCTACCTTTAACCAATAAAAATTTATTGTAAAAAAGCTTACTGATTATTAGATACTTAACGCTAATAATGGGTCAAATCAAGTTGAATTTTTCAAATAACACCTTTGATGAAACTAGAGAAATCCTTAGTTTTGGTAAAGATGAGATTTTAGAAATTAAGGATACACTTGGAAAGCTTAAAGTTGAAGACGGTGGGGAAGATAAGATTGATACCTATGTAAAATCAAAGTTAAACCTTTCTATTGAATTATTAGATCAATATTCAACTTATTTAAAAGACATAACTAATTTTACAGAACACTATTTATTATCTACCACAAGTTCAGATTTTTTTTATTTAAAAACAGAAATATTGAATGAATTAAGAGTTATAACTGATAATTTACAGAATCTTAACTCAAATATAAGAAATATTAAAAGAATAACAAAAAATAGTACTCTCTTAGAGGCTTCATTAAAACAAATAGAAGATCTTCTTATGGATAGTACCCATCTGGGTTCTAAACTGCAGGAATCTATTAAAGAGATTAAAACTATTCAAGAAGATACTACGAAATTATGGATAGAAATTAACAGAATTAAAAATTTAAATTTCAAATTAAATGATATTCCTCATACTTTAGAGGACTGGAATGAATTAAAAGAACTTGTTATTTTTATTAATAGTTTAAATGAGGTATTCTTAAGCAAAAGAAAAAAAGATAAAACTGAGAAGATTTTAACTATTCATTTTGATGATATTTATCAATTTTTTCTCTCTAAAGATGATCGGAAAGTTAATTATTATTCTGATTTAATTTATCTGTTGTATTTAAATAACATTTTTGAGCCATATCAAGGAGAAGAGTTCATTAATATACTTGAGAGGAAAGAGGTAATACAAAATTTAACAGATTTCATACGTCCTCTACTTACACAGCTAATTATAGATAAATTACATGATATACTAATTGAAATTGAGGAATTTAATTTAAAAGAAAAAGATTTAGATATAAATTTAGATACTTTAAAAGATCAGAAGATTAGTGAATTTTTACCAAAAGTAGTTGACTATTATATTATTAGTTTGGAAAAAGGATTCCAAGGGAAGATACATAATATAATAGAAACAGATAAGTTTGAAGAAATTGCGAATTTTTATTACCAGAAAATTGATAGTTTTTCTTCAATATTTTATGATATTGAAGATTGGGCATTACGCATTGAGCCTCTTCTCAATCCTTATGAAAATATTACAGTTGGATTGCGAAAGATTTTTTCAAATTTAACCTCTGAAATCTTTCGTAGAAAAAATGAATATCTCTCTTTTATTAAAACCGTAAAAGATGAGGAATTAAGAGTTGAAATAAGAAAGTTTGTGTCTGATAAAATCTCAGAAGTTAATGAGTTAATCAGATCCTACGAGGATGAGGCATCTCTAATAATTAAGGAAGAATTTCCACAATTAAAAAGAATTAAAGAGATTTTAAATGATTACTATCAACAAATCCAAAAAATTAAAGATGATGTTTTTAAGAAATTGGATTCTATGAAATCAAATGATATTGATATATATCAGGTCATTAAATTTTGGGAAGAGAGTTTAAATCGTAAAAAACAACAGTTAACGTTTCTTATATCACTTCTTCTGAACAAATTATTTAAAAGTTTTAAAGAATTAATTGAAAAAGAGGGAATTCTGTTTGCCACAATTACTGAAATTACCGAGCAAACCGAAAATTTCGAAGGATTACCTCTTAACTTTGCATTATCTTCCTTTCTTGCAGAAAAATTAAGTGAAGAAGAATTAAAAGAAAGAATTTCAGAGATAAAATCTAAAATTAATCAATTAAGTAATTCCTTAGGTCTTTATCAAGTAGAAGTATCAAAATTGGAAACAATCCTTGCAAATAGAGTGAAAATTAGAAAGGGTATATCAAAATCTGACGTACAATGTACAGTCTGTCATAAATATATTAATTTTGCTGATGATAAAGTTATCACTTGTCCTTTCTGCGGAAGTACATACCATTATTTATGCGTTGCATTTTGGCTTTCGAAATATAACTCATGTCCAATGTGCCAAAATAATTTTCTTGAACCTCATTCAGGACTCTTTGAGAATGAAGAAGATCATGAATTTGAGCAATATTGAACATACTAATTTTTTTTAATTCGTAACTTATTAAGAAATCCAAATTAATTGCTAAATCATACACCTGGAGGAAAGATAATAATATTCACTATTAAATACATACCGAGAATTACCATAAAAACGCCACAAATTATTAAAACATATTTATAAATTTTAGGATTCAAAGATTTTCCACCGAGATACACGAAGACTGATATCGGAATATACCAAACAAAATCACCTAACTCATGTCCAAGAAAAAATAAGATTAGTCCTAAAGGATTGGCAAAACTTACATGATAGTTTATCAATAACCCTAATCCAATAAAAGCCCACCAAAACTCCCAATATGGATTAGATAGACTCACAACAATCCCTCCAACAAAACTATTACCTTTAAAACCCTTAATATCTTCTTGAACTAAATCTGTGGTAAAATTTGTTTTATATACGTCTTTTACTACGAGAATACCATATATTATAAGAAAAGTCCCCCCTATCACCCCGACTGTCGTCAGGAAGATAATATTCTGAAAAAAAAGTAATGCTCCTGCTAGCAATCCAATAATTAAAGCAAATTCAATTGTAGCATGACCTAAAAGAATAAAAATTACAGAAATGTACCCTCTTTTTTGTTTAATAGATTTATATATTGTAAACGTCAATAAAGGTCCAGGGGATAATGCCCCCGTAAGAGCTACTAGGAAGGATATTGTAAAAATTTCAATCATGATAAGAGGAGAATTTAAAATAAATTATAAAGATAGCAGCTTAGTTTTAAGAAAGTTCTAAAAGATAATTATCTAAACAACTTAAATACGACAGCTAATACAATTATAACTATTATAAGAATCGGTATCGTTAACAGCAAAAACCAGAAATAAGCTTTAAAAAATCCTTTTCTAACAGACTTTACACCATCTTTCCAATCTTGTTGAGTTTTTTCCTGCCAATTTTTTATATCTTGTTGAATTTTTGATTTACGAGCGTCCCATTGTTCTTTTGTTTCTAAATTGCGTTGTTCCATTTCAGTATTCCATTGCTTTAATTTGTTATCCCATTCTTGTTTTACTTTATTAAAGAACCCATCGACTTTTTCTTTGTTTTCTTCCCAAAATTCTTCATTTGTTTTTGCTTGTTTTTCTAAAGAAGCAGTAAACTTATTAAACCCATCCTTAGCGCCATCAATGAAATTTTTCCAGCCTTTTAATAAAGGTTTTTGGTCTTCTTTTTCAGAATCGTTAAAATTATTTTGATTACTCATATTTTTTCTTTAATTCATTCTAATATTTAAATTCAGTAAATAAATTTCAATTACTTTCCAAAATTATTTATTCATAGATAAGTTCCTTTATAATTTTTAAAAAGTGTTCTATTAATTATGAAATTTAACATTATACAAAGAACCCCCTTATACAATACATTATCAGAAATCGGAAAGAGGGTTTTTCTACCGGAGGGAATCTTCTATTGGGCTGGAAGAGCAAAAAAAGAGGCTGAAATAATTGGAACTTTAGGATCTGCTTATGGATTTGAAAAAGATTTCATTGATGGGGGAAATTCCGATTGGCTACCATGTTATCTCAAAGAAATTACAAATTATTCTCGATTCTCTGTCAAGGAGATCATACCATATACTTCTATTGGTGGTTTACTTGAAACAAGAGAAATTTGGAAAGATTGGATAATCAAAAAATCGTTATACGGAGAAGAAGATGCATCTCTTTTATCTAGATTAACTAAATATATAACAACTCCAGTAATCACAGGAGGAGTTACAAATGGAATTTTTCAAAGTTGTGTAATGTTTTTAAATCCAAATGAGTATATTATCATGCCAAATAAGAGATGGGGTAATTATGATAATATAATTAACAAATTTATTGGAGCAAAAACTCGAACATTTGAATTCTTTAAAAATAGTGAGATGAATATTAATGGAATGAAAACTGCGATTAATAAAGTTGCTGAAATTCAAGATAAAGTTGTAATTCTACTGAATTTTCCAAATAACCCAACGGGATATGTTCCTAAAAAAGAAGAGGCTTCCAATCTCATTAAGATGTTAAAAGATAGTCAAAGAACCCTTGAGAAACCTATAATCGTGTTGGTTGATGACGCCTATGAGCCATATGTTTATAAAGATGATGTTTTGAGCAAGTCTATTTTCTATGATATTCACCAATTAGATGAAAATGTGATTCCAGTTAAATTAGATGGAATAACTAAAGAACTCTTATTATATGGTGGGCGGGTTGGTTTTATCACTCTTGGTTTAAAACCATCTTGGATAGATAATGATGAACAATTACAAAAATTAAAGGAAGAGATAAATAATAAACTAGAAGGATTTATTCGCGCAACAATATCAAATTGTAACAGTTTTTACCAAGTGCTCGTCGAGAAACTTTTTCAGGAGAATAGTATGGAACAAATCATCAAATCAAGAGACCAAGTAAAAAAATTACTTAAAGAAAGGTATGAGAGTATTAATTTTGAGTTAAAAAAAATAAAAAATCCAGATATATCTATTGATCCTAATTCAGGTGGATTTTTTGTCTTTGTAAATTTGAATCCTGATAAAATTAAAGCAACAGAATTCGTAAATCACTTATTAAATGAATACAAAGTAGGTATTATACCAATCGAAAAATTAGATGAAAATATAAACGGTGTACGTGTTGCTTATTGTTCTATAGATATTACTAAAATACCAGAATTAGTAAAAAGAATTGATTTAGCTCTTAATGATTTTTAAAGTAAGTCTAAAGATAAATACATATATATTATCTAAATTTATAAAATAGTTAGAAAAAAGATTTTATTAAAAAACAAGAACGCATATTTAAAAAAAAATAGGATGATATAATTGAAACTTTTTATGATTGACCAAGGAAATTTAAAGGAAATCAATAAACTTATCTTTTCAAGCGGGGATGTTTATTTATTAGATGATGAGAAAACTATTTACGTATGGATTGGGAATAAATGCTCAGTAGATGAAAAAACTGTTGGTGCTGCTCAAGCAAGAACACTCGATCAACAACGTGGAGGAGCAGCAAAGATAATCACGGTAGATCAAGGACAAGAACCAAAAGAATTCCTTAAGGCAATAAATTCTATGGGAGCAATGAAAATTGTTGAGAAAAATTATGCAAAAACACTACTTAAAGACGTCACAACTGGAGATTTCGCACAATTTCATGAGTGGAAAAATGTGCTTTACCGTGTTTCCTCAGAAGAATTTGAGGATATTAATGCTATGAAAATGATTCAAGTTCCCTTTAAGAGGGAGTCCTTAGAATCAGAAGATTGTTATGTTGCTGATTTAGGAAATAAAGTCTATATCTGGCAAGGAAATGCTTGCACTACTACTGAAAAAGTTAAAGCTGGACAATGGGCACGTTCTATAGACGCTGACAGAGCTGGTTTGCAACAAGAAACAATCTTTGAAGAGGGTGATGACACTGAATTTGTAGCTGCTTTAGGCAGAGGAGAAGATTATAAGGAGTCTGACGCTGTACAACTAAAAGCAGAATCAGTATTAGAAGGAGAGGATGAAGATGACAGAATTGCGAAAGCGATCCAACCAGAATTTAAATCAGAGATTAAAGATGTGTCTCCGGAAGAAGTAAAAGCAGATATTTCTGAAGTTAAAGCTTCAGGAGCAGCTCCTGGAATACCCGGAAAAACTGATACTTCTATCTTAACAGTTGAACATATAGATGGTCGTAGGAAGTGTCCTGAATGTGGTAATGAAAACCCTCTCATGATTCATGAGAGCGTCGATAAAGGAAATATCATACTTGACTATCCTCGTATGTACGGTAAAAAATACCGTTGTGGAGAGTGCGGTGTGGAGTGGCGCGAAAAATAAGTAAATAAATTTTATTTTTTATTCTTTTTTTAAATTCTTTGAAGATCACGTCTCATTAACTTGATTTTCTTTTTTAATTCAATAATCTCATTATCTTTTTGTTCAAGATCAGATCTAAGTATCATTTTTTCATCTATAATCTTTTGAATTTCTTCTGAATGTTTCTCTTTTAGTTGTCGTAATTCTTGTGAATCATCTTGAAATTTTGAAGCTGATTCTTCTAGATTTTTAATTTCCTCTTGTTTATCATCTAACATACTCCGAAGATTAGCTAATTCCATTTCAAATTTTCCCATGAGATTTCCTGATTTTTTGTGTGCATCTTCTAACTTTTCTTCAAGACGTTCAATTATTTCTTGGTGGGTAATACTTTTTTGTTTTAACTCTTCAATTTCTACAACTAATGATTTATTTCTCTCTACTTTTTTCTCAAGATCCTTTTTAACTAAATTGAATGTTTCAATTTGTTGTTGGAGATCATGTATCTTTTGCTTCGCAGTATTTACTTCATTCTCAAGAGTAAAAATTTCTTTTTCTTTTTCTGTGATAATTTCATCTTTTTTTTCTAATAGAACTTCAAGTTTTTCAAATTTTGATTTTTGAATTGAGTCATTTTCAAGAAATTCTAATTGTTCTTTTAATTCTTTAATCAAAATTTCTTTTTCATCTAATTTATTAACTATATCTATGTTTTCAGTTTGTTCTGATTGAATTTGTTCAATTTGGGTTGTTAAATCTTTAATTTTTTCAATTTGATCATTGATAATTTTATTTAATTTTGTAGATTGCTCATTAAGAGTAGAATTTAAATTTTCAATTTCATCATTTTTGTTCTCAATCGTTTCGTATAATTTTTGAATAGCTTGCCCTTGGACAGCTTTTTGTTCCGCTTTTTGAGATAACTCTTGCATACTCTCTTCTAAATTCTGTATTTTTTCATTTTTTTCATGGATTTTTCCAAGTAATTTTTTATTTTCTTCCATAAAAAATTTGAGTTGTTCTTTTAAGTTATCATCAGTATCTAAAATTACTTCTTCTTCTTCAGTTTCCTCGACCCAGCCGAGTGTTGATAAAGCATCAACGATTGATTTATCACTATCTTCCTCATGAGGTTCGCGTTCATCTGACATATGTTTAACAACACCTTTTATTCTATTAAATTTTTTTATATATAATTAAAAACACCGTATATTCTATTAAGTTTTTTTCAAAAATACCCATTTGCGATCTAACCAGAATTTTGTTAGATATCCAATAGTAAGTGCAATAATAAAGCTTATCTCTAGGGGTGTATTGAGAAAGTTAGTTAACAAGAATTGAATTCCAATATTCTCAATAGTTGTTATTATCGCAAATCCAAAATATTTAATAAATTCTATAGAAGTTTCTTTTAATTCTGTCCCAGCTTTTTTAAAAACTATAAATTTATCTAAGAAAAACTTGATAATATATGTAATTCCAACAGCAAATATAGAACCAATTAGTTCTGGCATATTAAACGTTTCAGTCGAACAATAAAATATATGGAAAAATTCGATTGTGCCATAAGTTTGACAAATAAAGGGCGCTATAACTAATTGGTTTAATTTTTGAAGTAAATAGTTGAGCCCTATCATAATAGCTGCAAAAACAAAATAGAGCGTCATTTGTCTTTTTATATCATTATTTTCTGACATAATATGCCCTCATATTATATTTTATTTAATTTTTCTCCACAATGATAGCAAAATTTTGCAATCGATTTTGAAATTTCTCCGCCACATCTCGGGCAATATCTGATTATTACGCTTTTAGAATTCTGGAAAGAAAAATTCTTAGTTGTTCTATTTTCAGGATTAATTTTATTTTGACGGGTAGTTCTAAATGAGAAGGGTAAAAAGCAAATAATTGGGATAAAGAAAAAAAAATCTATAGTGAATGATAAAATAGCAAATAGTATAAATAATCCAATAAAAAGCAGATTTAAAACAATATTTCGATTCATTGTTATTTTAAAATAAAGAGCGATTAACAAATTTAAATTATTTTATTCTTTTAATCTTCAATGCGTTTTTTCCAAGAATCTTTTCTTGATGATAAATCTTCACTTTTACCTTCAGGAGATATATCACCAGAATAGTCTAGACGAGTCTGGATATTAGACGACATCTGAAAAGGAAGTCTATCATCTTGACGAGTTGGGGAGACCATCCCCATAATTTCTTTTAAATAACTCTGCGTTTTTGTATCCTTTCCTGTAATCTTTTTATATAACCTTTTTACCCCATATATTAGTAAAGAAAAGCCAAGTGAAAAAAGGATATAAATAGCAATCCACCCATCGCCAAAAAAAAGGATTGGGAAGGGTAACAACCCACTTCTATAATCGGCATAGATAAATCCAAGAATAGCAAATATACTAAGAAAAATTATACATCTAAAGCACATTGGTACTAGTTGTTTTTTCATCATTTGTTTCATAAATTGAACTGATTCTTGCTGGGTTTGTGCTAACAATTGATAATCACCTATAAGTTGAGCGTTTTTAATACGTTCTTGGATATTCAATGCTTTTTTCCTCATTTCACTTAACGCTTGTTTTCTTAATCCTAATATATAATTAAGAATCATCCCTAGGATTATCATACCAATAGTTATGAACATAATTTGGATAATAATTACTCCATCTGACATAATACAATCACTATATTAAGAAAATTATATTTAAAATTAAATTTTTTGAATTCATTATTGACTTTATTCATCCATATAAATCCTGATATAAAAACTAATAATATGTAATAAAACCTATTATCTTAATCCACCATCTATAAATCCTTTAACATATTTAGCATATACAGTTTTCCACCGAGTTGGGATTGACGATGCTATAGCACAACCTAACCGACATTTATTACAGAAAGGATAATTATCATGCATTTTCATTATTTCTCTTACTTTATGAGAATTATAAATCGTAGATACTGGATATTTTAAAGCATTAAATTTAATTATCGGGTGAATTTTGCATGGATAGCTAATAAATCCATCATGACTAATGAATAAATAAGCTTCCGCTACATGACAGCGTAATATGTTTTGATTATAATTTGGGTATCCTCCAAAGCCTTTTTGAACTACCTCAACACTTATAGGATCTGTTAATATATTATGATATTTTTTTCTTAATATTCGAATTTGATTAGCCCATAAAGATATATCTGGCATAATTTCTTGAATATCGTGGATATGATAACTTTTACTTGGGTAATCCCGAATTATATCTTCACATGGATAAATTTCAATCGAACAACCTAATCTTTCAGCTAATTGGCACATATCATCCATTAAATGAATATTATCTTTCATAACCACTGTACTAATAATAACTTTAATGTCATTTTTATTTGCTAAATGAATTGCTTCGATAACCTTGTCAAACACTTTAATTCCTCGCATTTTATTATGTAATTCTGCAGTTGGATAATCTAACGAGATTAATGCATAATCCAAGCCTTCAATTTTATGTTCTTTAAACAATTTCGGTAATAAGTATCCGTTTGTAGCTATACCATTCATGAAATTATGAACTACACCAGTATGATATATTAATTCTGGCAAATCTTTTCTAATTGTAGGTTCTCCACCTGTAAAAGAAAGAGCAAGTACACCTAAGTTAGCTAATTCATCGATAAGAGATTTTATTTGCTCTGTTGTCATATCTGTTCCTAGAATGGATTCTGGTAAAGAATGGATTGAACAAAAAGAACACTTCCCATTACAGCGCAATGTTAATTCTATCTGAGCTGAATATGGTATTTTTTTATTAGTAAAATTATTTAACACAAAGTTTCTAATGTATTGAATCCACGTCTTAATTCTCTTTTGAGGAATTAGATATTACACCGTGTATACGAATTAAATTAATAATTAAGAATTTAAAGTATAATGAAATTAAAAATCTAACTGAATTTAATTAAAGGAAGATTTATAATAAGAGTCATTAAAAAAAAAAAGAAAAAATAAAAAGAAAATTGTTAAATTCTTATTTAATGAGCGCGTATATTAGTATTCATATCCACATTGTTTACAAACGTATTTTTTTCTGCATGTAACTTTTTATAAATTACATTTTGCATAAATTTTTACGCCGCCCATTTGATGCAATACTTGGTCTCTGTCTTCATGTGTAGCAAAAGCCGTCCCTCCACACTCTGGACAGATTCTTCTGCCTTCAACAGGAGGTTTCTCTTCCATACGTGCTTCTTCCTCTTGTTTATTAACAATTGATGAGGGTTTGACTGTAGTAGCTGCTGGAGCAGACGCAACTGAAGGTGTTGGTACCGAACTTAGGGAAGAGGGCTCAGCTTTTAGTACTTTATCAAGTTTACCATTAATTTCTTCAAGCAATTTTAATACTTTTTGTTCGAATTCTGACAAATTAAGTCTCCTTTGAATTTTATTTTTAAATATTTATTCTAATTTTTTTAACATTCTAATCTTAGTTAGATTTTATATATTTTAGTAAAATGAAAGTATGGAAAAAATCTATTTATGAAAAATTTAAGAAGTTTCCTAAAAAAAAAAGATAGTTAAAAACTTCTTTTTCTTCGATAAATTCAATTTAAATGTTAAATTATCAAATTTCAATTAAATCTCTACTTGCAATTATATTAATATCAAGTCCAAGTACATTTTCAATAAGGGTATCACCCATTTTGATAGGGGCTTTAGTTTGTGTTTTTGCAATTAATTTCAAGGTTGCCTCTAATTTGTCTTTTGGGATTGGTTTATCTGATCTAACTGGTATTAAGGGTAAAAATCCTTTTTCTACTCTCATGGTTGTTGTAAGAATTCTTTTTGGAGAAACAAATTCCTCTCTTGCATATACTTCCCCCCTTTTACAGGAGTGCCCTTCAATAATTAGCTCTCCGGAGATATTCTCAACATGCACAAGGCAGCCGGTGGGACACACAATACAACGTATATCTTTACTTCCTTCTGGAGTTTTTGATTCTGACATCTTAATTGCCTCTTAAATTAGTCTTCTTCAATTAAAACCTCTGGTCGAGGAATTACTTCTACTTCCAAGTTTTTACACTCGGGATCTATTTGTTGTTCACTTAAATTTATTTTTAATTCAATCATTTCGCTGGGAATAACATATCGCCTCTTTCGTTTAAAAATTACCTTGTTATTTTCATCTTTAAATTGAATAAGAAGTCTACGGTCAGGTCGCTTGACTCTAAATGTAAAAATGATATCTTTAGTTGTATCAGCTCGATTAATCAAATCAGGCTTTATATAATTAACATTTTCACCTGGAACACATATTATTTGTTCTTTTTCTTTAATTTTTTTTCTAGATCTTTCCTTTACGTACTCAACAGCATTTAATCCGGCTCTTTTTGCTTCCACTGTAACCAAATCTGCTAAATCATGTACCTGCAGAACATTGCCGCATGCAAAAATTCCTTCAATTGTGGTCTCTAGATTATTATCCACAACCGGACCACCCATATGTGAAATCTCCGCTCCTGCTTCTCTAGTTAACTCATTTTCAGGAATTAGTCCAACTGATAACAGAAGTGTATCACATTCGATAAATTTATCAGATCCTATAACTCTATCGAAATTTCTATCTACTTTTGATATTGTTACACCTTGAACTCTCTCCTTCCCATGAATCTTTGTTACCGTATAACTGGTTATCAATGGAATTCCATAATCTTCTAAGCATTGTACTTCATTTCTTATTAAACCACTTACGTAGGGTTGAATTTCTACTACAGCTTTAACTTGACAACCTTCCCAGGTTAAACGACGGGCCATAATCATACCAATGTCTCCGCTTCCTAAAATAACATATGTTCTACCCGGAAGATAACCTTCAATGTTAACAAATCTTTGAGCTTGTCCCGCCGTATAAATTCCAGCAGGTCGAAAACCAGGAATATTAATTGCTCCCCGCGTCCTTTCGCGACATCCCATAGCAAGGATTATAGCTTTTGATTTAATCTCAATAAGTCCTTCCTTTTTATTTACAGCATATATTATTTTTTCTGAGGTAATTTCAATTACCATTGTATCCAATTTATAAGGAATGTTTAGGTCTTTTGCCTGATTAATAAATCTTTGAACATATTCTGGTCCCGTTAATTCTTCTTCAAATTCATGAAGCCCAAATCCATTATGAATACATTGAAGTGTTATTCCTCCTAGTTCTTTATCTCTTTCTAATATTAAAGCATTTAATTCCGCTTTTTTAACAACTATCGCAGCAGCTAACCCCGCGGACCCACCACCTATAATAGCAACATCTACTTCATATTTTTTCATTCTCCCCTAGCACCTCCTCTTTCATTCTTTAATAGGAAATCTTTCGTTTTGGCTATTATAATGTTAGTGTCTTCTCCGCTCTTTGTAATTTCTTCATAAGATTTGTTTAGTTCTCTAGAAAGGATCTCTATAACACGAGGGCGACAGAATCCACCTTGACATCTTCCCATACCGGGTCTACATCGAAATTTAACACCATCTACAGTATTAGCTCCTACCGGCGCATGAATTGCATTAATTATTTCTTTTTCAGGAATAGTTTCACATCGACAAATAATTCTCCCCCAGGTTGGATCTTCTTGTATTTTTTGATCAAGTTCATCTTTTGTGAAATCTTTAAATCTCTCTGGTTTGGGGCGAATTGGGTTATAATTATCCTTAACTTTTAATTCAACACCTAATAATTCCAGAAATTCAACAACTTTTTCTGCGATTGCAAATGTTGCTGTAAGACCAGGTGATAGAATCCCTGCTACATTAATAAAACCATATATATCTGTATTATCAATTATAAAATCATACGTATCGGGAACCGCTCTTAATCCCGCAAAATTTCTGATTGAGCTTCTTGCAGGAATACCGGGAACTAGTTTCATTCCACCTTCTAAAATTTCTTTTAGACCCGCAGTAGTTGTTGAGACATCCTCACGATCGGATAGATTTTGAGCATTAGGTCCCACAAAAGTGTTTCCATGCAATGTTGGGCAAACTAATATTCCTTTTGATACTTTCGTGGGAATAGGGAATAGTATCTTATTTAATTGAAAAGCATTACGATCAAAAAGGATGTACTCGCCCTTTCTTGGCATTATACTAAAATAATCTAAACCTAACATTCTAGAGATTCTTTCAGCATATAGACCAGCAGCATTAATTAGATTTCGTGTCTGAAATTCACCTTTATATGTCCTAATATTAAAAATATAATCCTGATGCTTTATTTTAACAACTTCATGATTCCTGAAAAATTTTACACCATTCATAGCAGCATTTTCAGCTAAGGCAAATGTTAATTCATATGGACTAGCAAGTCCTGCAGTAGGAGCATGTAAGACTCCAACCACTTCATCTGTTAAATTTGGTTCCATTTCTTTTATTTTCTTTTTATCTAATATTACCTCCAGTCCGGGAATGCCATCTTCAGTGCCTTTTTTTCTTTCTTCTTCTAAGTGTTCAATCTGATTATCCTCTAATGCTACTACAAAGGAACCAATTCGTTTGAATGGAAAATTCAATTCCTTTGCCGCTTGAGTGTACAATTTATTTCCTTTAATACATAAATACCGCTTAACATATTCTCTTTGAGCCGCATAACCAGCATGAATTACCCCAGAATTAGCTTTAGTGGTTCCAGAAGCAACTTCTGCCTCCTTTTCTAATAAACAAATGTTTAAATCATATTTTGAAAGCGTGCGAGCTATACAACAGCCGGTAACACCGCCTCCAATAATTATAACATCATAAATCAATTATGTAATAACCTTTCAATTTATATTATTATTACAAATAGTAGTAATGGTTATTAAAATCTAATCTTGAAAAATATAAATACCTTTTAAATTTATTAAAGGGAAAATAAGTGCAATTTGCAAGATTTAAATTTATTTGAACGTTTTTTTGGCTTTTTTATTAACTTCATGTTTTAGTACTATAAAATGTAAATGAAGAAAAGCCAAGTAAGATTAAAAATGATTGCAAGTAAAATCAAGATCTTTGTTATGGGGTTAAATAACGTACTTTTTAATGATTTAGTCATCTTTAATTTCAGTTCATTCTCGAGTAGGTTCTCAACCAAGTTAGAATTAGGTTTAGCTTCATTTTTCATATGAATGGATCCTAAAAATCGTGGTTTTGACAGATTATTGATGATATTTTCCATATTATTCGAAGTAAATAAGTGATTTTTAGTAGTAAGTGGAAGTTCTGTAAATTCATCTTTAATTGCTGATTGTTTCTTATCTGTGGGGTTCATTCTTTTTTCCTTTTATAATTTACTTTTTTTGCTAATCATAATTAAAAAAGCAAACTAATCTTAAATTTTTTTCGATTATAGAAATAAATTGATAAGATTTGAAATGACATTTATTTCTAAAAGAATAAAATATATCTAAAGTCGTTTAACTAAATATTATAAAACCTTAACGTAAATAATTCTGATATGGACCCTCAATATAATAAAATCTCTGAAGAACTATTAAATGAATTCAAGAATATTGTTGGAGAAAAATTTTTTTTTAACAATTATGAAATTAGATATAGCTATGCTTTCGGCTGTTCAATCTTTAATAAAAACTGGGTTCCTGATTTAATATTAATTCCTCAAAATACTAAACAAATTTCTGAGATATTAAAATTATCAAATAAGAATAATATCCCAATAACCCCTCGAGGTAGCGGCACAAGTTTATCTTCTGGTTCATTAAGTCCATATGGTGGTGTAATCTTGGATTTAAGTCAGATGAAGGAGATTCTTACAATAAACATTGAAAATAATTTTGTAGAAGTTGAGCCAGGAGTAATTTGTGATGAGTTAAATGAGACTTTGAAGCCGTATGGATACTTTTTTCCTCCAGATCCAGGTTCAAGTTCTGTTGCTACTATAGGGGGAATGGTCGCAAGTAATGCTGGTGGGATTCAAGCATTCAAATATGGGGTTACTAAAAATTATGTTATGTATTTAGAAGTAGTATTGCCAAATGGACAGATTTTAAATTTAGGGTCAAAGGTCTTAAAATCAGTTTCTTCGTATAATATAAAAGATTTATTTATCGGTTCTGAAGGTACATTAGGAGTTATTACAAAAATTGGCTTGCGGATCAGACCATTACCTAAAGCTAGGAAATTGGGTTTGTTCATATTTGAAAATGTTGATGATTTGAAAAATGCAGTTCTAGAACTTAGACGAAGTGGTATCGTGCCCAATTTACTTGAATTCATGGATAAACTTATTTTAAAAGCTGTTACCGAATATTTAGGTGGCGAATTCTTTGATTTTCCTCCGGGATATGTATTATTAGCTGAAGTAGATGGAAATTCTAAACTAGATGTTAATGAGACATTTTCTATTATGTTTGATATTATTATTCAAAAAAATCCGATATTCCATAAAATTGCTATGAATGAAGAGGAAAGAGAAAGGTTAATCCTCGCAAGGAAAGCTAACCTTCCAGCTCTTTCAAGAGTTAGACCAAACACATGCGTGGAAGATTGTACAATTCAAATTACTGAATTTTCTGATGTAATTAAGAAAATTGAAGCAATCCCTAAAAAGATTAATGCTAAAAATTTATTAGTGGCAATTATCTGCCATATGGAAGGAAATCTGCATCCCACATTTTTATTTAATGAAAATGATGAACAAGACGTAAAAGATTTTGAAAAAGCAATAGATTATTTATATAGAGACATAATAATACCCGCAGGTGGAACTTTGACCGGTGAACACGGAATTGGAAAAATCAAAACACCGTATCTAGAATTAGAACATGGATCTGAAGTAATTGACTTGATGGTACAAATTAAAAAACTCTTTGATCCTAATATGATCTTAAATCCTGGAATTGGGAAAGGGGATACGCGGATGTTAAATATTAAAAATCAAAAACGTACCCTTGAAAATCAAAGTGAAAGTATTTTAGAATTAAAATGTATGAGATGTGGCTTTTGTATTTCATGTCCATCAAGAATGGATTATCATTTAGAAACATATAGTCCAAGAGGCCGTCTAAACCTATTAAATGGTCTAGTCCACGGTGATTTAGAGTTAAATGATTTAATATTAGATGTTTTACATGCTTGTACTTTATGTGGACTCTGTCAAATTAAATGTCCCGCTGGAGTTAATACAATTGAAATTTTTGAAAAAGCCAGAGAAATTGTTCATAAAAAAAGTGATGTGTTATGAAATTAGACTATGGCAAAGAAGGTGTTGAAATAAACCTTAATCCCGATTGGAATGTAACCGTATTCCATCCTTCAGAACAAAAACCAATTCAAAATCCTATTGAAAAAATTAGGGAATCAATTAATAAACCAATAGATGGTTGGACACTTAAAGAAATAATCAAAAATAAAAAAAATATAGAAAAAGTATGTATTGTTGCAAGCGATGCCACTAGACCAGTTCCTTCACATTTAATTCTTGAAGCATTAATCGCAGAATTAAACGATTATGGAATTGTTGACAATCAAATGATAATCCTAATTGCCACAGGATTGCATCGTATTTCCCGTAAAGAGGAATTAGAACGAATTTTAGGAAGTAATCTTTTAAATAGGATAAGAGTGGTTGATCATATCGCAACCGATGAAAATTCATTGATCAATTTAGGAAAAACAACTGATAATCATCCAATTTTAATAAATAAACTTTATTACGAAGCAGATTTGAAGATTTTAACTGGATATGTAGAACCTCATTTTTTTTTTGGATTCGCGGGTGGGCGGAAGTCATTAATTCCCGGAATTGCAGGAGCCAAAACTCTCCAAAATAATCATTCTGCTGAAAATATTGCATCTCCCTATGCTAGATTTGGGATTTTTAAAGAAAATCCATTACACAAAAATTCTATTGAAATTTCAAGAAAAATAGGAGTAGATTTTATTGTAAATGTGTGCATTAACAAACAGCATGAAATAGTTCAAGTAGCTGCTGGAAATTTCGAAAAAGCTCACGAAAAACTAGTAAATTATCAGTTAAAACACATCTTCAGAGAAATAAAAGCTCCATACGATATAGTAATATGTGGAAACGGAGGATATCCCCTAGACCTTAATCTATATCAAGCTGTAAAAAGTATGGCAATAGGAGAAATGGCAGTTAAAAAAGGAGGAGCAATTATATCGGTGAATGAATGTGCGGATGGTATTGGAGTTGGACAAGATAAATTTAAGGAACTGATATTTTCAGGAAATTCTCCCAAAAAAATCTATGAAAAAATTCTTAATAAAGATATTATCGTTCCGGATCAATGGGAAATCCAAATCCTCGCCCGTGTTCTTATGAAGGCTGATATTTTCGTTATTTCAAAATTAAAGGAAAATGAGATAGGGAATATCGGTTTGAAATATGCTGAGACTGTTGAGGATGCCGTGAATGTTTGCTTAAAAAGGTATGGAAAAAATGCTTCAATTCTTATTTTACCCAACGGACCTCAAGTACTCCCTTTGTTGAAAGAATAAAGTAGTTATAGCTCAAATCTCAATAGAAAATAAATCTTCTTACATCATATATTATCTTGCTTTTAGACCAAAGTGCCATTATTTTAATAACACTTATATTCTATAAATCCCACTAAAATCCCCGTATTTCGTATGTACGTAGACATATCACAATTTTGTATAGTTAAATATTTATATAATGAAGTGACTTAAATAGACATAGTCAATAACAAAATATTTTTACAAAAATATTAAAATTATAATTTAAAATAGATATTAATTTATACCAAACTGATCACTATAATCACAGAATAAAACGCTGATTGATCAGTATTAATATTGATTAATACTCATACAGACGTAAAAAATTAAAGCATTAAAAAGTGAACAAATATGAGCTATAAAGATAGACTACGTTCAACAAAAACGGATTCTGAGGAATTAAGTTGTAGTTCAGATGCTAGTTGTTGTAATAGTCCTTGTATTGAATCAAGAGACGGAGATAATGTATGCCTGAATTGCGGAATGATTGTTAGTAGGAATTTAGTAGGAAATGAACGACGTGCGTATACGGTAGAAGAAGTAAATAAAAGGAGACGTACTGAGCCAAGGTGGCGGGAATTTGGGCCAAGAACAATGCTCCCGAACACTAAAATTGACTCTAAGGGAAGACTTATTGGAGCTAAAGGTAAAACTCTGTTCTCAAGATTATCCAAAATTCAAAATTCATTAATTTCAAGTATCGAACGAAATTTCTGGGAAGCTAAACCAAAATTAAAGATGCTTACTTCCAAGATGAATATCCCTGAATATATCAAGGAAACTGCTTGGAAAATTTATAGTGTTGTAGCTAAAAAGAAATTGACAATGGGGAGATCAATTGATGGTTTCATTGCTGCTGCTTTATATGCAGCAATTAGAGTACATGAATTCCCAAGATTACTTGAAGAAGTATGTGAAGCATCTATGACCCCTAGAAGAACTGTACACCGTTCATTAGGCATGATCGTTAAGGAAGTACTTCCTGAGTTAAATTTGAAGTATAAACCTATAACTGCTGAACAATTGGTCTTTAGATTTGGCAACGATTTAGGTTTACCAATGGAAACACAGAAAAAAGCAATAAATATGCTTGTAGAAGCTTCAAGAAATGGATTATTACGAACAGGTAAAGACCCAAAAGGCTTAGCCGCAAGTGTTATTTACATGGCAGCAAAAGCAGGAAATTGCCGAAAGACTCAAGCAGAAGTATCCGAGGTTGCTAAAGTAACCGAAGTTACGTTAAGAAGTCGTTCAAAGCAAATAAAAAGCAAATTGTCATAAAATATACTTAACAACAATCTTTAAACATATCTGAATTTTTTTTCATTCTTTTTTATTTTATATTTAGTAAATATCATTATTTTGAATCTAATCATTTTTTAGCCTTCTTTCTCTTATTTTTGTCAATTAAGGGATTTTAATAGATAACTTAAACTAAAATATTTATATGACATCATTCAAAATATACAACAATATCAAAAGATGTGAGAATTAGTGGAGATTATTGAGCTTGTTTTAAGTATTGTAAGTGTTGTTATTGGTTATCTTTTAGGAGCAATTTTACCCGCATTTCTTTTTGGTAAATTTAAGGGAATTGATATTCGAGAGGAAGGAATACAGAATGCTGGAACAGCTAACGCATTCCGAGTATTGGGGCTATCCTATGCAATTCCAACTGCATTATATGATACATTAAAAGGGTTGATAGCTATGTTAATAGCTTATAGTTTAGGCGTAAATTTTATTTTTTGGCAATTGAGTGGAATTGCAGCCGTAATCGGGCATATTTTTCCTTTTTATATCAATTTTCGTGGTGGTCAAGGTGTTGCAACATCCACAGGTTTACTACTTTTCTACCTACTAAGTTATATTACAACTAGTATAGACATTTTTTTTGTAATGCTTTATTTGATAATACTGGTTGTAATTTTCACATACGTTTGTAATGTTGGAACTCTTTTATCACTTATTACATTTCCTATACTTGGCTTTGCTGTTTTTCAAATATATCCAAATAACCCATATAATCTCTTTTTTGTTTTAGTTCTTATTCATATTGCTTCAATTGGGCTCTATAAAATAATCAGTGAGAAGAAAATTGTAATTGAAGACGAAACCTTTAAAGCTTCATGGTGGCGTGTTGCAATCAGACCAATGGCAATTTTATTTGTCCTTCATTACGTAGTTAATCCAAAAATGGCAGCATTGACGCTTATTGGTTCGGTAGCTTTAGTTTTTATAATTCTTGATTTAGTGCGATTTATTCATAAACAGACAAATATACTCCTAACTGAAAAATTCAGATCTATTTTTAAAAAAAGTGAAATCAGTAAATTTTCCTCTATGACGTTATTTTTAATTGCTGGTTTTTTTAGCATACTTTTATTTGAGAAAGTAATAGCTATATCAGTGTTGATATTTCTTATATTCGGAGATATTTTTGGGAAGATATTTGGATTAGCGTTTGGGAAGCATAAGATATTTGATAAAACCCTTGAAGGAACACTTGCATATGCTGGCGGAATACTTATATGTGGATATTTTATATTTAATCTTTTTAATATCCCGTTGGTAGTATTATTGTGTGGAGGGATTATGGCACCTATTACTGAGTTGTTTTCATTTGGAATAGACGATAATTTCTCTGTTCCTATAGTCACTGGAGCAGTAATGACTGTGGTAAAATTGTTCCTTGGAATTTAAATAAATCTTCACTCTATTATTCATATAATTTCTTTTTCTTTTTGAGAAAAATAACATTATATAGGAATATTTTTATCTTTTCTATATACAAATGAGCTACATAGAAAAGAAATACAAACAAAAGATCAACGAAATTTTTGAAGAATTACCAAGTTTAGAAAATCACTTAATTGAGTTATTGGAAAGAAACTCAATTAAAGTTGTCGATGAAGTAGCTCAAGTTTGTGCTCAATTTAATAAAAATATTAATCTAATTCTGAGGAAGTATTATCCTGAAATAAAAGAAATAAAGGATAAACTCGAAATTAAATCAGTATTAAAATTCTATTATGATTTAATCGACAAGTTGACAGATTTAGTTCGAAATATTGAAAACTTTCAAAAGATCGATCCCGAGTATTATGATAAATTAATTGAATTTATAGATGATAAAGAAAATCTAATAAGTGGAAAATATAAGACAATCTGTTCTCAAGAATTAACAGCTTTTTATGATCCTACCTCACGTGCAAATTTAGAGAAAATCATCGCAGAAAAATTCTTGTCGAAAAGTAAGGAATATTTTACATTTGGTTCTTTAGAGGAGGAAATTAAGAAAATTGCAAAAGTTGCTGGTGCGAATCAAGTTTCGATAAATCATGTTGACGAAGCAAGTAAAAAGGAATTAGAATCAGCTAACTCAATCATTAGTTATTCAGTCCCAGATGAGAATGATAAAGAGATATTAGGAAAAATTGGAGCAGAGTTAAAACAATATTTGGAGTCTAAAAAGTATTATGTGGTAGTAGAACCTAGTTTAATAATTACTAATGCAAAACTACTTGCTGATAACAATAAAAAAGCTATTTAGAATTTGTTTTAATTTTAAAATTGCTTTCTATTTTAGCATTTTTCATAAAGGATAAAATAAATTTTTTAAATCCTTCTAATCTCATAAAGTATAAAATTTTTGGATAATTATATTTGATGATTTTCGATGGTAAAAAAGAAAACAGAAGCTCCTATAACAGGAATAACAGTTTCAAAAGATGAAGATTTTTCAGCGTGGTATACCGAATTGATTAATAAAGCAGAATTAGCGGATATAAGGTATAATATTAAGGGATTTGTTGTATATAGAGAATGGGCGACACTCACGATTAGAAAAATGTATAAAAAAACAGAAGATTTGCTAGATAAAAAAGGTCATTTTCCACTGATAATGCCTTCTCTTATTCCTGAATCAAATTTTTTATTAGAAGCTCAACATGTTAAGGGATTTGCTCCCGAAGTATTTTGGGTTACCGAAGCGGGGAGTTCTGGTAAATTACCAGAACGTTTAGCATTACGTCCTACAAGTGAGACTGCTTTATATAAGATGTATGCATTATGGATAAGAAGTTATAAGGATCTACCATTTAAGAGATACTTATCCTGTCAAGTTTGGAGATACGAGGGAAAAATGACAAGACCGTTCTTTAGAGGAAGAGAATTTCATTGGATTGAATCACATAATGTATTTGCTACAATGGAAGGTGCAATGGAACAAGTTAAAGAGGATATGGAAACAACCTATCAAATTCTTCAAGATGAATGCTGTATTCCTATAATCTTTTTTCAGAGGCCAGAATGGGATAAGTTTGCAGGAGCAGTTCACACTTATGCTGCTGATGCTTTAATGGGTTCTGGAAAGGTTCTACAACTGCCATCAACACATTTGTTAGGACAAATTTTTTCAAAGCCATTTGAGGTAAAATTTATAGATAAGGATGGGGAAGAGAAATATGGATATCAGACCTGTTATGGACCCGCTCAGAGTAGAAACTATGGTGCCATGATCGCATATTTGGGTGATGATAAAGGCTTAGTTTTACCTTTCGATTTGGCACCAATTCAAATTGTAATTATACCCATATTTTATAGAGGAAAGGAAAAAATGGTACTGGATAAAGCAAATGAAATATATAACCTATTTAAAGATAAATATCTTGTTAAAATTGATGATTCAGATGAATCAGTAGGAAATAAATATTATTATTGGGAACTGAAAGGCGTACCTATCAGAATCGAAATTGGACCAAAAGATATGGAAAAACAGCAAATGATAGTTGTGAAGAGACATGATGGTAAGAGGTTCCAGATAAAAGAGGGACAATTAGTAGATAAAATTGATGAAATTGCCCAAAATTACACTAAAGAAATAAAAGAAAAATCATTAGTTGATTTTGAGTCTCAAGTTGAGTGTGTTTATGAAAAAGACGCAGCAATTGAAGCTATTAATAATGGAAAAATTATTTGCTGTGGTTTCTGCTCAATTGACATGGATGGGTATCATTGTGCTGAAGTGGTAGAAAAAGAAATTGGTGGAGAGGTTCGGGGTAAAAGGGTTGATGAGGAGAAACATGAGTTTGCTACTTGTTTAATATGTGGGAAACCTGCTGGATGTACTGTCTATATTGCTAAAAGTTATTAATTTAGTGTTTAATTTATAAATATAAAATATTGTTATAAATAGGAAGATACATTATCCTACTCAATTGAAGTAAAAAATTTGATAAATTATGGCAATTAAAGAAAAAGTATTGAATATACTTAAAAGTAGTGCTAAACCTCTCCGACCTGGTGAAATTGCAGACCAAATAGGTATTGAATCTAAAGAAGTTTCTAAAATTATAAAGGAATTACGAGAAGAAGGAAAAATTTATTCTCCAAAGCGTTGCTATTATGCTTTTAAATAAGATTAGAAATTAAGTAAATTAAATTTTATTTCTATTACTATTTTGAAAAACTGATTTAATCAGATTATAAATTTTGAAAATCCTTTAAATTTAAAAAAAAAATAGATAAAACTTCAATGAGAATGATGAAGAGATGTGGCTTTTTCGTGACTATCTTTTATAAACTTAGTCTCGAAATTCATATATCCACAATTTAAACATTTTACCGTCTTTGGGGGGAAATAGCTCATAACTTTAGGCATTTTCATTGAAGTACAATTAGGACAATAATAATGCATTTTTTTAACACTTTGATGTGGTTTATTATTATCTTAACTTTAAGTTTTTAAAAATCATTAAAAAGTACTATAATTTAATTTAGATTGTAATGAATGATTTTGTCCACCCAATTTCGGATGAGTTTAAAGAAATTTTTTTTATAAAAGGAGCTAGAGAGGGTAAATATCCTTATTCACATTCTTTACTTATAGGTGATGTATTAATTGACACAGGAATATCTAGCAGACTCTTAAGAAAACTTAAAAGGCTATATCCAATAAATACTGTGTTACTTTCCCATTGGCATGAAGATCATACTTCAGGAAACAGATTATTATCCAGTGCTAAATTTCTTATTCATTCAAAAGATAAATTTTTGATCGAAAATGTAAACAAATTTAATGAATTTTATGGGATCTCTAATTCTCCAGCAGAAGAAGAATCTGAATGGCTTATGGAAAGTCTAAGACTTGAAAATACTCAAATCGATAATATTCTAGAGGATAATCAAATAATTAAAGTTGGAAACGGTTTAAATATAAAGATAATTCATACTCCTGGTCATACAGCGGGTCATTGTTCATTTCTGGAATTAGACTCTAAAATTGCATTTTTTGCAGATATTGATTTAACTAATTTTGTATTTTATGCTGGTATCGACTCAAATTTAATGGATTTTGAAGATTCAATCAATAAATTAAGTCAATTTGACATTGAAACTGCGATCACTGGTCATAGAGCAATTCTTAATGGTAAAAAATCAATTAGAGAAGAATTAAAGAAATATAAATCTATTATTCATAAACGTGATGAGCGAATTTTATCCTATTTTTCTGAAACCGACCCGAAAACTTTAGTGGATTTTAAAAATCAAAATATAATTTATAAATATTATAGCCAATTCAAGGAATATGAAATTATTGCTGAAATGATAATGATCCAAAAGCATTTTGATAAATTTCTTGAAAATGAATTAATCATGTTGAATAATGATGGCTATATATTGAAATAATGAAAAATAATCAAATCTATAAAATTTTATATTAACAACTTAAATAGAGATTTATTCAAAATAGAATTTTATAAAATCTTTTTAGACATTCTGTATTTTAAATTGTATGATAAAAGAAGAGCCTATCCTCTTTCAGAAATATCCTATGTTAAAGAACAAAGTTCCTTGGATACCTTTACTTACAAATTTGCCAACACCTATTGAAAAGCTTACAGAATTGGAAAAAGGGTTTGAACTAGAGGGTGGAGAAATCTATATTAAAAGAGATGATAAAAATCATCCTATTTATGGTGGAAATAAATTCAGAAAATTTGAGTTTATATTTGGAAAAGTGTTAAAAAAGAAAAAAAAAAAAGGAGTTGTTACAATTGGAGGGATTGGAACAAATCACGGATTAGCGTGTGCAATTGCTTGCCATGAATTAAATCCACCCTTGAAATGCCATCTTTATCTTTTTCATCAACCATTAACCTGGCATGTTCAACGTTTGTTATTATTATTTGATTATTTTGGTGCGAAACTTCATCTAGGCAAGGGAATGATTAGTACTTTCATCAAATTTTTATTTTTCAAATTAATACATCCAAAATATTTTTTGATGTTTCCAGGAGGCTCTCCCTTATTTGGAATAGGAACCTCTCTTGGAACAGTTGGATTTGTAAATGCGGTATTTGAGTTAAAAAACCAAATTGATCAAAATATCCTTCGTGAACCTGATACGATTTTTGTAGCGGGAGGAACGGTAGGAACTGCAGCTGGACTTGTAGCAGGTTGTAAGTTATTAGGCTTAAAATCAAAAGTACATGTTGTAATGGTTTCTTCAAGTTTAACCTCGAATCCACCAGCAGTGAAAAGGAATGCTAATAAAGCTATTAAATATTTGAGGAGGAAAGACAAATCAATTCCTAATATAAAAATAAACGAAGATGATTTTGTATTTGTTACTGGTTATTTAGGATCTGGTTATGGTATTAAGACATTAAGAGGACAATATGCCGTTGATAAAGTATTTGAATTAGAAGGATATAAAAAGGATTTTAGACTTGAAACTACTTATACGGGAAAAACTATGGCCGCAATGTTAGATTATTTAAAACAAGAAGAAAATAAAAATAAGACAATACTCTTTTGGAATACTTATAATTCTAATGATTTGGATAGATATCTAAAAGAAACTGATTTTCAATATAAAAAGTTACTAAAAAAATTTCATAAATATTATGAAGACAGTAAATTTCAATGCTGGCAAATTATTAATTGCCCAGAACATATAAAAAAAGGTTGTTCAGCTTATTTGAACCATGAATATAGGTTCTGGAAAATTACAGATTGTTTGCTTGATAAGCAAACACAAGAGAAAGCAATTGAACAATTAAGAAATATAATAAAATTAGAAGATGCTTAAGATAAATTAAATAATTTTCAACCGTTGAAGTAACCCTGTAACTAAAATTGGTAAAGCGATTGTAGCATCACACCATACACTAACGTGCTTTGAATCTAAAGAATATTTACCCCAAGATTTTGCCTCTGAGAATGTACTGCCCGATAGACCTCCATCATATTCCATAGCAGTATGAATTCGAACTGAATAATTATAACCCATATTCACTATCTTATCAAATTGATCTAACATAGGGAAGATTTGTTGAGCCCAATTACGTGGAACGCCACCACCTACGATGATGGTTCCATATTCTTTAAAGTTTTTTACAATATTTCCAAATTTTCTTACATCCGCTAAAATGTCAAATTGGAAATCATAATTTTCATAAATCTCATATTTTATGAGTTTTAAAGCCAACTCTGAATCTGAAAAGGCTGGTATGAATATGGGGATATTATTTTTTGCGGCTGTTGAAAGAATACACTTTGATGAAATTTTACTCCCTATTTTCTGTAGTAATTCTGAAGGTGTGATATGTATTTTTTTCTGGTCAAATAAAGATTGAATAATTCTTAATAATTCTTGATCAGCTTTTTCATAATTATCCTCAGGGAGAAATATATCATAAATTCTATTTATCCTATGTTTAAATAAATCATCGTCATCTACATTAGGACTTCCTAAATAATGTCCAATATCACTAGCTGCATCTACTAAATCGTGAGTAATATTTGCTCCAGTACTGATTAAAACATCAATTAATTTATATTCCATCAATATTGAAACTAAATCACCCATACCTGCAGGAACCATCGCACCACTTAATGTTAATACCGTTAAACATTTTTTTTTAGTAACCATTTTTTCTAAAATATCAAGTGCCAAACCTAGATTTCTTCCTTGGAAGCCACAATCCTTAAGAGAGATTAAAAAGTCATTAATATTTTTTACTTGTTTAACATTAAAAGGTTGGACTTTTTTTATTAAATAATCTTCTTTTTGATGAGAATTCATAAATAAAATTAAATGCTTTAAATATTTTAAATTAATTCTTTTCAGTTTTTTTAAAGAATCTTGAAAAGCTTGTATTCAATTGAAAAAGTTGCTTAAAATCGAATACCTTTTTTAATATATCTTCAATTTTTTCTTTAGATCATTAATTTAACTCCAAAATGTATTATTTTTTAATAATTAAAAAGAGATAAATAATGTATTGATGGATCAAGCAGAATTATAACGACTTAGTCATCAAATTTATTATTATATTATTAACATTTCGAATAAATTTAAATAAAAGCGTTAATATTAAATTCTTAATTATATAACATAAAGAAATAACGATTAAGTAATGTCATTAGTCCCAAAAAAGGTTTTCTTTGTTAATGGTAAGGGTTTTCATAGATCTAAGCTAGCTGCTTTCGAAGAAGCCCTAAGAGATGCTGGAATTGAAAAGTATAATATAGTGAATGTTTCTTCCATTTTACCTCCGTATTGTATTGAAGTTAATACCGAAGATGGTTTAAAACAACTCCGTCCGGGTCAAGTTGTTTTTGCTGTTATAGCAAGGATTGAGTCTAATGAGTATAATCGGCTAATTTGTGCTTCAATAGGGGTCGCTAAACCCGCTGATAAGGGTCATTATGGGTATTTAAGCGAGCATCATTCTTTCGGAGTAAAGCCAGAGAATGTAGGAGATATAGCAGAAGATCTAGCTGCTGAAATGCTAGCATCAACTCTAGGAATTCCTTTTGATCCCAATTTAAATTATGATGAAAAAAAAGAAGTATTTAAAATGGGAGGGAAAATTGTAGAAACCAAAAATATCACAGCAAGTGCAACAGTAAAAGAAGAAAACGAATGGGCAGCTGTTATTGCTGCAGCAATCTTTATCCTTTAATTTTTCTAAAATAATTTAAATTTATCTCTTTAAAACAAGAATCTATTGATTCAATTTCTTCTAAATCTCTTAGAGAAATACGATTTTTATCATGTGAATCCTTTCCAGCCCATATTAGTTTATTAAATCGCTGGTGATGATGATGAAACCTTTGATTGGCATATTCTTTTGCTTGCTTAGTGTAAAGAAGAAAGGGCCAATCACTCCCTTCCATTAATAAAAGTTCTCTTGCTGTTTGTTGTAAGATTCTTTTCCCCCATTCATTGGGATTTAAATTATCTTCCAGAACATTTTCAAACTCTTTGACTGAACCATTGATATATTGCCAAATCCAATTATGTTCCGGATTCTTCCAGACTTGAAAATGACCCCCTTCTCCCCAACTGCTCTCCTCCATCTTAATTATCGAAAAATTTTCTTTAAATTTAGATATATAATCACTAATAGTGATCAATTCTAATTCTTCATGGTTATAAATCAATTCAAATATTTTTTTTAGCCAAGATATACCTTCCATCCACCAATGGCCATAAAGCTCAAAATCATATGGAGAAATGATAATTCCTATTTGGTTAAATTTATTTGAAAATTGCTTTAGTTCCTCAGAGACTAATGAGACAAAATGATTAGCATGGGATTTGACTATTTCCTCTGCTTTTTCAATATTATAAAGTTGTTTTTCCGCTTTTCCTAATTCTTTGCTAGTAATTCTCCAATAATGTAAACCTGATTCATTATCTTTTTTATGAAATTCCCTATAATATTCATTTCCAGGATATCCTATTTCTGCATTCCATACTTGTCTACTTGTTCTTTTATTTCTGCCAAATACTGAAAGTCCTGATTTTAAGGTATACCCAAAATTTGTAATTAATCCAATATCATTTTTATGCTCTAAAATTTCAGCATTTAAAATTCCATGAGAGTCTACAAAAAAGTATTCTATACCAGAATTATTTAGCCAATAGTCAATACTCTCCCTAACTTTTCCATTTTGATAATCTTTTGGTCGATAAGCACATTCGGGAAGCCAGATACCTTTAGGTTCCTTATTAAAATATTTCTTATAATTATCAACAGCTAACTGAATTTGAGAAAAAATTCCTGAATCACTCTCAAAAAGTGGCAAAAATCCATGTGTTACTCCAGATGTTATCAATTCAATCATTCCTTCTTCTTGAAGCCATTTAAATGAACCTAATAAATCTCTATAATAATTATGATAAAATGTGTCTAATACATTCTCAAAGTTCCTTAAATTATATTCAGCAATAAGCTTTCGTTCTTGGTGATTTTCAAATCGTTTGATATCATTTTTAGCTCTTGATATTAAATTCTCCATATATTCTGTGAATCGTTGTTTCATATATTCATCTACTAATTGTTCAGCCAATATTGGCGTAATATTAATTGTAATAGCTGTCTTTATTCCATTCTCTTTTAATTCCCTTAAAATATTTAACATAGGTATATATGTCTCATTCATAGCTTCCATGAGCCATTCCTCTCCTGCAGGCCATGTACCAGACTTTTTACACCATGGAATATGTCCATGTAAAACTAAACCAAAATATCCAAATGTCATTTTCAAGAAGAAGAATGTTTTATTTCTAACTTAAGTTTTGCATTTTTTTCCAATGAACTATGAAGATCTTAGATTTATGAGTTTAAAACCTTTTGATCTTTAAATTCTGCATGACTTTTACATCTAAACCA
>Ga0307426_1000123_pt1 | contig 47550 bp, 33 predicted proteins | sample SalMarWE160340MG_FD_202165 | JGI IMG/M metagenome (GOLD analysis project Ga0307426, IMG submission 202165) | Salt marsh sediment microbial communities from the Plum Island Ecosystem LTER, Massachusetts, United States - WE1603-40 | ecosystem: Environmental > Aquatic > Marine > Intertidal zone >... | reverse complement strand
AGATACTAAAGATCTGGGATTTAAAGAAATATTTTTACACAAAGCACGGTATGGTGAAGGCGGCAGATGGCGTGACTTTTTCAATTCAAAAAAAGGAAACGCTTGGGCTCGTTGGAGAATCAGGGTCAGGAAAAAGCACGGTCGCCTACACCATTCTCGGCATATACAGCCCGACTGACGGGAGCATTTTGTTCAATGGGCAGGATATCTCAAAACCATGGACAAAGCGGCCGAAACACTTCAAGAAGGATATTCAGATCGTCTTCCAGGACCCCGGTTCTTCTCTCAACCCGAGAAGGAGCATACGGCAGATCCTGGAGCTGCCGCTCAAGGTTCACCGTATTGAGGGTAACGTCGGGCGGGAAGAACAGGCCATTCGGCTTCTCGACAAGGTCGGACTGCCTGCTGATTACATGTACAAGTATCCGCAGGCCATCGGGGGCGGTGAACGGCAGATTGTCGCTATTGCCCGGGCGCTTGCAACAGACCCCTCATTCGTTGTGCTCGATGAGCCGACCTCCGCACTCGATGTATCTGTGCAGGCAAAGATCATAAACCTTCTGATGGGCCTGCAGGATGAGTTTGACCTCACCTACCTCTTTATTACCCATGACCTCAGCCTGATGAGAAACATGGCGGCTCGGGTGGCAATCATGTATCTCGGCAAGATATGCGAGATTGCATCCACTGTCGAATTCTTCAAAAACCCGCTTCACCCCTACACCCAGATGCTTCTCTCGTCCATACCGGTCGTGTCGGAAAAGGAGGAGGAGTATAAACCGAAAAAGATCATTCCCCAGGGAGAAATCCCCTCTCCGGTGGATGTGCCGCCGGGCTGCAATTTTCATACCCGCTGTCCCAGGCGGATGGAAATCTGTTCCCGCGTCGATCCTGACATGGTGACGCAGGAGGAGGGGCATCTGGTACGCTGCCATCTCTACACCGGTGCATAGGTTATTTTTCGTTACGGATTGTACCGGCGGCATAAATTGAACGAAAGACGTTTGAATAAGAATTCGATACACAGGCTGACTCTTTTTTCTTAAAACCGGAATATGGTCTGAAATGACTTGCGTTATACCCTTGTTATAGTAATAATAGGGGATACCGGTTTACAGCGAAGACGTGTACCGGAAGACCAGACCGGAGTACGCCGAATGGTTTCTAAAATCGACCTTTTAAGAAAAGTTAGAATATTTACTCATCTTGGTGAAGATGAGCTGAGAGTTGTGGCCCGGCTCAGCAGGTACTATATGTACACAAAGGATGAAGTTATATACAGGGAGGGGAGCAGGAGGGAGGAAATTTTCATCATAAAGGGCGGAGAGGTACTCATAAGCAGGGAGGATGCAGACGGATCACGAAACGACCTGGCGCGGTTTATACCAGGTGAGAGTTTCGGTGAGCTCGAGCTTCTCGACAACGAGCCGCGTGTCAACAGGGCAACTGCGGCAGAAGATGCACGTCTTCTAATATTTCCTATGAAAGGCGTGGAATTCAGGAATGTGATGACCCGCTATCCTAGAATTTTCGCCCTCGTACTGCACGACCTTCTTGCTCTTATCGCTGGAAGAATCAGATCGACAAACAGGCTTATTTCGGAAAAAAGCCCGTGGGTGCAGGGTCTCAGACGCCAGCTTACCACAGACAAGCTTACCGGACTGCTGAACCGAACCTTCCTCGATGAGGATTTTCCCTCACAGCTTAACGAGTATGGCTCAGAGGTTTGTCTGCTCGTCATCAAGCCGGATAACTTCAAACAGGTAAACGATAACTTCGGGCACGAGACAGGAGACCGGGTTCTTCAGATAATAGCTGAAACGATAAAGAATACCGCACGCGAAAGCGATATTCCAGCGCGGTACAGGGGCGATGAGTTTTGTGTTATTCTTCCGGACACCGATTCAAAAACGGCAGATGAAATTGCGCAAAATATGCTTGCTGCATTTGAGTCGCTTGATATCGGACAGATAACCGAAGATGGAATTGGTACAATAACGGTGAGTATTGGCGTTTCGCGGTACTCCGGCGATGCTCCCGACTGTGTGGGCCTTATTAAAACCGCGTTTGAAAAGATGCTTACTGTGCGGGAGAGCGGCGGCGGAGGAATATCGTAATACAAGTATGTACAGTGTATGCTTCCAGGTATCAGGGAGAGGGAGAGAGTAATGAGTGAAGATAAAGACGTTTTGCTTTCAGGTGCCACGCCGGGAGTACATTTCACACAAAACAACCTTTCGGCATCTGATTTTTTGAAACACGTCGATATTTTTTTTCTGCTTTCCTCCAGAGAGATGTCGCTGATAGGCGAGCGGTTGAAACTCATCCGTGTTAAAAATGGTGAAACACTGTTTAAAGAAGGTGATGAGGGGAATGAGCTCTTCGTGGTGCATTCAGGCCAAGTGGCTGTTTCAATTGCACTGCCCGACGGCACCCAGCGGGTGCTCAGAGAGTTTTCGGCGGGAGAGTTCTTCGGAGAAATGTCAATTTTCGAAAACGAGCCCAGATCTGCAACATGTACGGCGCGGGAAGCAAGCACCCTGTATGCTCTTCATGAGCGTGATTTTTTCGAGCTTATCGAAGCCTCGCCCACAACCGCGATCAAGATTATGTATCAGATGTCCCGGATAACGACCCAACGGCTGAGGAACACGAGTGAATTCCTATCTGACCTCGTCCGCTGGGGAGAGAAGGCGAGGAAACGGGCGATTACCGACGAGCTCACAGGTGTGTATAACAGGCATTTTCTTGAAAAATCGATCCAAAACCTCTTTGCATCGGCAAAAAAGAGAAAACGGGCGCTTTCCCTGATTATGGTGGATCTCGACCATTTCAGGAAAATAAACGAATATTACGGCCATGAAACGGGGGACCGGATCATTCTGGCTGTTGTCGAAGTATTCAAGAAGCATCTGCGGAGGCGGGATATAATCGCCCGCTACGGAGGTGACGAGTTTACGGTTGTGCTGCCGCAGACCGGGCTGAAAGAAGCTGAGGAGCTCGCCTGGAAAATCTGCCGTGAGGTAAGAAAGCTTGCGATTTTGAAAAAACTCGGCGGTCCGGTAGACATGATTACGACAAGCCAGGGCATTGCGTCTTACCCTGAAAATACAGAGGATATCAAAGGGCTTCGTGAAAAAGCCGACCAGGCGCTGTACAGGTCGAAGGAGAACGGGAGAAACCGGGTAAGTACCGCTCAATAACAAGAATTGAAGGAACAAGATGGCCGGCTCAATATAACGAAACCGGGGCACGTGAGCTGGAAATCGGCGCCCACGGCGTCTTTGCAGTTTTTTGGCGTACTTTAGCGGTATACAGTAAAGGAGGAATATCAAGACCATGAAAAAGAAAGCGATCGAAACGATCCGTGAGAAAAACGAGATCATCGAAAATATCATCGATGCAATGGTCACAAGGAGGAATTTTCTCGTTTTAGGGCATGAGAATCCTGATGAGGACTGTATCGCATCCATGGTCGCATTTTCGCTTCTTTTAAGCAAGTTTCAAAAGGGTGTAAAGATCTGCCTGGGAAAAAAAGTGCATGAGCATTACCAGTACCTGCTCAATATCTGTAAATACAACGCGATACAGGTTTACGATACCTGCGATACCTTTGCCGATGATTTCGATACAATCGTTATATGCGATACGCCGAAGCCGTCTATGGTGGAATTGAGTCCAAGAATTAAAAAACTTCTCGGCGACAGCCGGATACTCAAGATCGAGTTCGATCACCACATAGGAGCCGACAGCCGCTATATCGGCGACAGGGGCTATTGCCTGGTGACAGAGGCCACGTCTGCAAGCGAGCTCGTCGGGCATCTTGCGTTGAAGATCAGGGGGAAAAAGGAGCTCCTCTCGGAGTACCAGATTGAAGACCCCTTTACCCGGAATCTGGTTCTGGCCATACTATCCGGCATTATCGGAGATACGAACATGGGTCAGTTCTTGAAATCAAGGCGGGAGAAGCGGTACTATCGGCTGTTCAGCTCCATGCTCAACGAGATGCTCGCTGAGACCACGGTAAAGGAGACGAACTTCAAGAGCATCGATGAGGTGTATACCGAACTCCAGAGGCTTTCAGGCAAGGAAGACACCTGCTTCAGCTACTTCAACGGTAAGAAACAGTTTTCCGGTTCAGTGGGGTACGTTGCGCTTGATGAGGAGGACATGTCCTACCTTTTTTCAATATGCGATGAGGAAACGGTGGTAACCGTTGCGCGTGCAATTGCGAATGATCTTGCGGAGGAGGGAGGGACATTCAGCCTGGTTGCATATTACGACAACCCTGCGCAATCGGATTTGATTCAGTTCAGGGTGAGAAGGAGCCAGGGTTTCAAGGCGTATGATCTCAGGAACCTGCTCCATACCTTCAAAATTGAAAACGGGGGAGGGCATGAGGGCGCAATCGGTTTCCGCATACCGCGCCGACTGATACCGGATTACAGGGGATATGTACGGGAACTGATAACAGGACTCGGAAAAGCAGCCGGTTCCAGGGTCGTGTAAAACACCCTGCAAATCGATAGCACAGGAATACCTGAGTGGACGAAAGGAAATTGAAAAGTTTCGAGCGGGATTTAAAAAAACGGGTACGGGGAGGTGTATATTTTGATCCCCTTACCCGCGGCATCTATGCGACGGATGCGAGCATCTACCAGCTCACACCGGTTGCGGTTGTTACGACGGTCGACGAGGAAGATGTATTTGCCGCAGTGAAGACCGCCTCGAAGTACGGGGTGAGCATACTGCCGAGAGGCGGCGGCACGAGCCTCAACGGGCAGGGATGCGGACATTCGATGATCCTCGATTTTACCAGGCACATGAGCACCATCCTGGAATTGAACCCCGAAGAGAAATGGGCCCGCGTCCAGCCTGGAATCGTGCTTGATGTTCTCAACGCGAAGCTTGCTGCACATGGCCTCCAATTCGCACCCGATCCTGCAACATCGAGCAGGGCGACAGTTGGCGGTATGATGGGTAATAACTCGGCAGGCACGAAAAGTCTTTTATACGGTATGACGCGTGACCATGTGCTGTCATGCCGTTTTCTCCTTGCGGACGGGACCATGCTCGAGCTTAAAGAGCTTTCTAGCGAGGTGTACCGAAAGAAATCGGAAGGGGTTGGTGCCGGAGTACGGGAAGCAGAGATTTACAGGGATTTCAAGAAAATGATCGATGCGAATCGAGATGAAATTAATGCGCGTTTTCCGAAAATCATGCGACGCGTGCAGGGATACGGGCTCGATGTGTTTGCTACCTCCGAACAATGGAATCTCAGCAGACTCGTGATCGGCAGCGAGGGAACACTCGGAACATTTCTTGACAGCACACTGAAACTCGTACCCCTGCCAAAGGCGAAGGTGCTTTGTGCCGTGCACTTTGCCGACCTGCTCGAAGCGATACGCACCGTTTCGCCGATACTCAGCCATAATCCGTCTGCAGTGGAGATCATGGACGATGAAATCGTCCATCGGGCGCGGGAGAATCTGAGTATTCGCCCTCTTACCGGTTTCATCGAGGGGGACCCGAAGGCGGTTCTTATCGTTGAATTTTTCGGAGAAACTGTTGATGAAGCTGCTCAAAAGGCACATGCGCTTGCGGGTGACCTTAAAAAACAGAAACTCGGGTACAGCTGGCCCGTCATAGCCCAACCGGCAGAGCAGGTAAAAATATGGGCCGTGCGAAAGCATGGATTGGGGCTGATGTTAGGCATAAAGGGAGACAGAAAACCCCTTCCCATCATCGAAGACTGCGCCGTTCCCATCGAGATACTGCCGGAGTATGTCGACAAGATGCTGAAATTCTGTAAAAAACGCGATATTCCCGTTGCCATGTATGCACACGCAAGTGTGGGAGTGATTCATGTGCGTCCGGCTTTGAACCTGAAAGACCGGAGAGATATCGAATATATGAAGGCCCTCGCGGAGTATGCATTCGGCCTGGTCAAAGATTACGGCGGTTCTCTGAGCGGCGAGCACGGTGACGGTCGGGTTAGAAGCCCGTTTCTGGAGGGTTTTTTCGGAACACAGATCTACGATGTGTTCAGGCAGACAAAGAGACTTTTCGACCCGCAGGGGCTCATGAATCCGGGTGTCATCGTTGACCCGGCCCCCATGGATAGGAACCTGCGGTACGGGACAGAGTATAAAACCCACGATAGTCCTGCCGTCTATCACTTTCGTGAAGAGGGTTCATTTGCCGCTGCGGTTGAGATGTGCACGGGAGTGGGAGACTGCCGCCAGCGGCTGTCAGGGACCATGTGCCCGAGCTACCGGGTGACATTCGAAGAAGCTCTTTCGACACGCGGGTATGCCAATGCGCTTCGACTTGCAATGACGGGTCAGCTGGGAGCGGAGGCAATGGCCGACAAACGGCTTCTCGAACTGCTTGACCATTGTCTCTCGTGCAAAGCGTGCAAATCAGAATGTCCGAGCAATGTTGATATGGCGCGGTTAAAAGGCGAATTCCTCAATTCATTTTTTACCGATCGTCGGTTTCCGGCACGGATGAAGGTTATGCAAAATTTAATTCGTCGCGCAGAAAAATTTTCAGGGGCTTCGGCTCCGACGATGAACTTTTTGCATCGAATCTGGCCCGTAAAGCAGATATCGGCTCTTTTATCAGGTATCGACGTGAAACGTAGATTGCCGGCGTACGCACGTGTTTGTTTTGACTCCTGGTTTTCAGAAAGGGGCGGGCCGAGCAGGGGTGCAGGGAAAGTGGCCCTCTTCGCCGGCTGTGTGACCAACTACCTCCAGCCCGAGGTCGGCAGATCTGCGGTTGAGTTGCTGGAATCCTGCGGGTACGAGGTCCTTCTCGCCCGGACTGGCTGCTGCCAGCGGCCGAAGATAGACGCGGGCTTTCTGCGGGAGGCAAAGGAGGAGGGTGAAAAAACACTCCGTGGACTCGAGAGCTTCATTGAGCAGGGTATCCCGGTCGTTGTGTGTGAGCCTGGCTGCTGGTCGGCTCTTGTTGATGACCTTCCGGACCTTATCGAAGATGAAACACTTGCTGCCAGCATAAAGAAGAACGTGGTAATGATTGATGATTTTATTGCAGAAAAAATTAAAAGCGGCGGCATCACCTGTGGATTTAGCTCCCCGTTTGAATCTATCATTATTCATGTGCACAGTCACAGGCAGGCGCTTTTCGGAGCCGATTCAATGCAGTACGTACTCGACCGGGTACCCGGTATGAATGCCGAGCTGCTGGATGCAGGCTGCTGCGGCAACGTGGGATTTTACGGGTTTGTGAAAGGACACCGTGACCTGTCGATGAAAATCGGCGAGGAAAGGCTCTTTCCTGCAATTCGAAAAAAACCGCCCGAAACTACAGTTGTAGCATGCGGGTTTGACTGTCGCACCCAGATAGCCGATGCAACCGGTGTTGCTGTCGTGCACTGGGTTGACACACTTCGGGGCGCCGCGGTATAGAAGTAGAACAGATACCGGGGAAGGGTGTGAAGAACTGGTTTTTACATGAATTTATACCCGGCGTTTTTCAGGGCTGAAACAGCTCTTTTCAAGTTGGGGGCCTTTACGAATATATAGTCCGTATCATAGGTAGAAACTGCAAAAATGCTGATTCCGTAGACAGACAAAATCCTTAATACACCAGCCATAACACCAACCTCGTTGAGGTCGAGAGGCCCGACGATTTTCATACCCGCCCATCCGGTGTTGCACTTGCTTCCAGCAAACGTCAATGATGCAGGGCAGACTACAGATAGCTCCTCATCGGTCCTGCAGACAGCAAAGAAGCCGCTCTTAAAAACTTCTTTCGGAACTTTAGTAGACGGCTCAAAGCGGTGTATTGAAAACGATCCTTCGAGTATTTTGAATGTAAATTCAGACATTCGGCCTCTCCTGTTCTGATGGTGTGGACTTGCCGCCTGCATCGATTTATCTGCCATTTTCATCTGTCCGCCTGTAATAAATATACCATCTTGCCTGCTGCAAAGTCTTTTTAAAAAATTGTTGACATCTAATTTTTAGTTAATATAATATACTAACTATATACTACTCGAATTTCATACTGGTATATTTTTTATGGTTAAAAACCATCTGCTTTGTTTTTCATGAGGTATTGAACGACTGGAGTGTTATGGTGTTTGAATTTTTAGTATCTATCGGGTGGGATAACGTTGAAATTAAGAACCGGCGATCCTGAACTGGCGAGAGAAATAAACAGAGCGCTTATTTTACATCTATTGAGAAATTATGATATGATACCGCGCGCTGAAATAGCAAGAAGACTTCGTTTGAGCAAGGTGACGGTTTCAACAATTATAAGCGGCCTCATTGAAAGTGAGCATGTGGTGGAAGTGGGACACGGGTCCTCTCTTGAGAAGGGAGGACGCCGTCCCATAATGTTATCACTGGATACATCGAACAAATATGTAGTGGGAGTTGATCTGGGTACGACCAATACCGTCGCTGCTGTAGGTAATTTGAAGGGAGAGCTGTTAAAGAAAATCCGTATTACCACGAGTAAAGATCATAGTATAGATAACATTTCCGGGCAGGTCTCCAACCTCATCAATGAAACAATCGATGCTTCCGGAGTTGGAAGGGATAAGATAGCCGGTGTTGTCATGGCTGTTGCAGGACAGGTTGAAAAAGAGAAGGGGTTTATAATTTTTTCGCCGCACTTCAACTGGCACAACGTACGGATTGCCAGATTGGTAGAGGAGAAAACCGGGTTTAAAACAATAGCGGATAACTGTACCCGCGTGATGACAATCGGCGAAATGTGGTACGGCGGGGCACGGGGTTTTTCCAATCTTATTTTTATAAACATAGGCCACGGAATCGGTTCGGCGCTCGTCATAGGCGGCAAACTGTATAATCATCACAGTGAATTCGGTCATATTTTTATTACGAAAAAGAAAATCAGGTGTGCCTGCGGAAAGTACGGCTGTCTGGAGGTTGTAGCGTCCGGTGAGGCAATTGAACGGCAGGCAAATCAGCTGATGGGTGGGCATGAAAGTAAATGGATAACCGCGAAGACTGCAGCGGAGCGCGCGAAGAACGGAGACCGGATTGCCAGGAAAATTTACAGCGAAGCGGGCAGATACCTGGGCAGGGGCATATCGATCCTGGCTAACTCCATTAATCCTGAAAAAATAATAATTGGAGGGGGGGTCTCTTCTGCAGGGGACCTTCTACTCAAGCCGATTCTAAAAGAGTTTTATGCAAATGTAATGGATGTTATTAAAAACAGGACTGAGGTTAGCCTGTCTTCCTCGGAGATGGATGCAGGTGTGAAGGGTGCGGTGGCTATGGCACTGAATGATTATATCTTTGATTATGATATTGTGAGCAATCAGCGAATGATTCGCGCTATCAACTAAATCGTGCTTTAACGAAAACGGGTATGTTTTACATCACCGGATCTGTATTTGTCAGTGATGTGCTTTTAGCGATGGAGTGTATTTGAAAAGAGTGTAACGAACAGTCAGGGTTAGCATTGTGTGTAAACAAAAAGGGGACAAAACTGGCTGAGCGAGCTGCGTGGTGAAATCTGCTCGTAGTGCAAACCATTCGAAGTGCAAGCCATTCATGGTACAAACCACTGAATGAAGGAAAGGGGGTGGTAGAGGAAAAATACAGGCTGAAAATATTCAAAATAAAATCTTAGGAGGAGAAAAATGAGATTTAAAAAAAGCATTGTTATGGTTTCGGTTCTTGTTTTTATCTTCGCCGTGGCGCTTTTTGCATGGGCTGGTACGGAGAAGGAAACAGGAAAGAAAGGAGCAGCAGGAGGTGAGACCGTATACAAGGGTTGGCTCAAACGCTGGGACGGTGTGAAACTTGTGCTGTCGTCCCATCAGGGGCCTTCAACAGATGCGTACAAGGTGCTCGCGAAGGAGTTTGAACAGCTTACGGGTGCCACTGTTGTTGTGCTCGATGAATCATGGAAAGACCTGCTTGGAAAGCACCTTGCCGCTGCGGCCGCTCATACGGGGGCGTATGATGTCCTTACCTTTCCCTATATCTGGTTCGGACATTATGTTGAAGGCGACCTGGTTGAAAATCTCAACGACTGGTTTGCCAGAAAAGACCTTGTGGACCCCAATTATGGTATGGACGATTTCATCCCTGCCATACTCGATGTGTACGGGCATTACAGAACAGGTTTTTACAAGGACCCGGATGCCCTCTGGTCTGTTCCCTACAAGTTTGACATCTACCTTGCACAGTACCGGACAGACCTGTTCGAGAAGGCCGGCATTGTTGATGGAAATGGAAAAGCAAAGCCGCCTGCAACATGGGACGAGCTCCTTAAAGACGCAAAGATTCTACAGGCCAAGTTTCCCGACATGAAACCTATTGTATTCCCGCTTGCTGTTGATGACCCGATGGTTGCCACGTTCGTGCCGCTCATTGCGTCCTTCGGCGGTGATATTCCAATGCCCTGGTATGACGAAAACCTGTACCCGAAATTCCAGGGTGAGGCTGGGGTGAAAGCCATAGACTATCTCAAGAAACTGCTTCCCTATATGCCGCCTGATATTTTGAACTTCGACTATGACAAGGTAAACACGCAGATGGCCCAGGGCCTTGCAGCCTATGCACTCAACTGGAATGCGTATCTGCCGGTTCTTGTTGATCCGCAGAAGTCGAAGATTACCAATGTGGTTGCATTTGATCTTTCCCCCGGCGGTCCCAACGGAAGGCCTCAGGGACTCGGTGGATGGCAGATGGGTATCTCGAAAGATTCCAAGAACAAGGAAGCTGCTTTTCAGCTGCTCGAGTTTTTATCCGGGCAGGATAAGGCCGTTGAACTGGCACTGGCGGGAGGTTCTGTAGCCAGGTATTCGGTGGCCAAAAACCCTGATGTTATTAAAAAGTATCCCTTCTACCCGCTTCTCATAGAGGCGATGTCGAATGTTGCCGCGAGAGGAATGGACAGGAGCTGGACGGATGTGCAGCGGATCGTTGCGATCGGTCTGAATAACATCCTGCTTGGAGCACCTGCGGAAAAGACATTGAAAGAAACAGCAGGCAAGGTGTTTGATGCAGGAAAGCAAATTGGCTATACCCCTGATAAAACAGGGCCGCGTCCGTAAGTACAATAAAATTCCATTCGGGGCTGTTTTATGCAGCCCCGGTTGTTTTTATTTGTTTAAATAAATGCACTGTTGTATACTAGGGGACTGATTAGATGAATGGCATGCGCCTTAGAGCAAAGTGACGTATTCCAGAGTATGGAAGGTCAAAAGCATCATGAAAAGAATTATGACGTTAAACCGAATACCTACACTGGGCAGGGTGCGCAGGCAGTTTGGATGGGCAATGATTGCGCCCGCATTTCTAACCCTCTTTCTAATGACGATCTACCCCTTTATGTATGTAATTGTCGTCAGCCTGTTCAGATGGTCAATAGTACCGACGATACCACGTGTCTTTCTGGGGCTTGGAAATTATTGGATAATGATCCGGGATACCGCCTTTCAAAAGACGCTGTGGGTCACCTTCACCTACACTATCGGTGTTGTGCTTGTAGAAATGTTTGTTGGATTTTTGCTTGCCCTGCTCATCTCCACAGGTAAGGAGCGGTGGCTTCGTGTCGCTTTTTTACTCCCGGCTATTATTGCCCCTGTCGTTGTCGGGCTCACGTGGAGGTTCATGCTCAGTTATGACCTTGGCACCGCAAATTACTTTCTCAAGGCGGTTCATCTCAAACCGTTCAACTGGCTGGGAAGGCCGCTGAATGCGCTGTTAAGTGTTATGCTGATCGATATATGGCAGTGGACTCCATTCGCAATGCTGATTTTTCTTGCCGGTCTTGAGAGCCTTCCCCTCGAGCCCTATGAAGCGGCGCGTGTTGACGGAGCTTCCCCGTGGCAGATTCTTAAATACGTAACGCTGCCGCAGCTCACTCCGGTTATTGCAATTGTCCTCATGTTTCGAACTCTCGATGCGTTTAAAACTTTCGATGTCATTTATATGGTGACCCGCGGCGGACCCGGGAATGCGACGGAAGTCCTATCTTATAAAATATGGCAGAAGGCATTCTTCCAGAATCAGCTTGGATATGCAGCGGCTCTGTCCGTCGTGGCAATTATTCTTGCAACCGTTATGATGAATATATTTTCACGCATACTCTCGAAGGCACAGACGAGAACATAGGAATGAGGAGAAGGATGAAAATCACCGGAAAAAAAGTATCGGTCAAAATAATCAGGTATATCGTTGTTCTCATTGCATTTGCATTTTTCATCTATCCCATCTTTTGGCTCTTTACGACATCGATCAAGTTTGAAGTTGATATTTTCTCTATGCCGCCGAAGTTTTTTATATTTACACCGACGCTCAAGCATTTTATCCATGTTTTTCATGAAACAGAGTACCCTGTCCAGGCTCTTAATTCACTGATAGCTGCAGTATCCAATACCGCACTATCCCTGTTTATCGGAACCATGGCCGCCTACGGTATTTCGCGTTTCAAGGTCGGCGGAAACCGTCTTTTGTTCTGGTTTTTGAGCCTTCGTATGCTCCCGCCGATTGTCGTGTCCGTACCAATCTTTGTTGTCGCGGCGAAGCTCAGACTGATAGATACACGATTTATCCTGCCTATTTTGTATCTGCTTTTAAACGTTCCTTTCGTTGTCTGGATGATGAAGTCGTTCATCGATGAAATTCCTGAAGAAATGGAGGAAAGCGCTCTCATTGACGGCTGCACCTACTTCGGTGCCATCTGGCGAATTGTATTGCCGATGATAACACCGGGCCTCGTCGCAACCGGTGTGCTATGCTTCATCTTCGCATGGAACGAGTTTCTTCTCGCGATGATATTTACACGGGCAACGGCAATGACTCTCCCCGTCGGTATTGCAGGTTTCATTACCACCGAGCAGGTTTTCTGGGGACCGATAACCGCATCTGCATCGCTCGCATCGATTCCCCCGGTTATCCTTGCGCTCATTTTCCAGCGCTACATGGTCCGTGGACTCACATTCGGTGCCCTTAAAACCTGATGGTCCGGTACCGTAAAACGGTAGTTTTTACCTTAATTTCCCGAGAGGGACTTCATTGAGTTTGCCCCGGTCCGGAAACAAAACATCGGATAACGTCCTCTTATGGTTTTATCCATTGGAATACCGGCATTCCATGCCGGAGATAGCTGGTTAATTTTACTAGAATTTTATGCTAAACTGATCTATCATGTCACAATTGACTGTTATTGCATTCTCTATAGGTAAAAACCATTAGGCAAGTTTTGGTTCGAACCTTTTCAGTTTGGAAGTTTGCTTGTCTATATTTTATACAGGAGATAGACATGCCGTACGGGTACACGGGGAAGATCCTTCGTGTTGATTTGAAAAAGCGGACAATCAACGAGGAAAAGATCGAAAAAAATGTGTACAGGCTTTTTATGGGGGGATCATGCCTTGCTGCCCATTACATGCTCAGAGACTTGAAGCCCCGAATCGACCCCCTCTCTCCGGCGAATATCCTGATTCTATCAACAGGAGTTTTAAGCGGCGTACCGGTACCCGGGTCTGCGATCTTTTCCGTTGTCTCTAAATCACCGCAGACCGGAGGTATTCACGAGGCCCCCACGCCGGGCTTCATGGGCGAGCAGATCAAGAAGGCGGGGTACGATGCGGTGATCATCTCTGGAGAGTCCGCCTCACCGGTTATTCTCAAGATACACGATAACCGCGTTGAATTCCTCGATGCCAGCGGTCTCTGGGGCCTTGATACGGCTGATGCGATAGCCGGGGTAAAGGAGATGCTCGGTGAGGAGTATTCGGCCTGTGCAATCGGCATTGCAGGAGAGAACCTCGTTTCATTCGCTTCTATTGTTCATGACTATATGTTTTTTTCGAGCAGAGGTGGACTGGGTGCTGTAATGGGGAGCAAGAGAATAAAAGCGATTGCGGTGCACGGTACACATGATATTCCGATATTCGACAGGAAGAAGTTGAACGGGTACTCGGATCGGTTTAAGACCCATTTTCTTGAAAACCCGGTGAACAAAGGCCAGTACGAAGGGGGAGGGCATGCCGGGTTCATCGACTGGATGTCCCGGGAAGGGATACTTTCGGCACAAAATGCCCGGTATACCGGATTTAAAGGGGTAGAATCCATCGACGGTACAACGATCGCCGAGAAGTTCGGGTACGAGAACATCTCCTGCGCCAATTGTTTCGGGGGATGCAAGAGGCGGTATAAAACATCAATCGAATGTATCGATCCACGTTACGGTGCACCCGAGCTCGAGACCCTCAGCTCGATTGCTGTCGGTTCTGAGATCGAGGATATGCACTCAGCACTCATGGCATGCGACCGTACATCCCGCTATGGTCTTGACGGTACCTCGTCCGGAATCGTGCTGGCATTTGCAAATGAGTGTGCGGAAATCGGTATATTGACCCGGAAGGATTTCGGAGGAATTGAGCCGGGATTCGGGAAGGGCGAGGTGGGCGTATTACTTCTCGATAAAATCGCCCGTAGAGAGGGAATTGGCGACATCCTTGCAGGCGGGGTGCGGAGTGCGTCGGAAAAAATCGGCGGCCGGGCGTCGGAGTTCGCACTTCACGTCAAGGGTATGGAGGTGCCGCTCCACGATCCACGCGTCAAGTCAATGCTCGGTCTCGGGTATGCCGTCAATCCGAACGGTCCGGTTTATACGACGGTAGAGCATGATACGGATTTTGATTTCAGCGCGCCTGAGCTTTTCATGGAAAAGGTGACGCCGCTTACGGTGTTTCACCGGCTTGAAAGCAGCTATTTAGGCCCGGAAAAGGTCAGAATGTTCTACCTGCTGCAGCCCGGCTTCAGCATGCTCGATGCAGTCGGTGCATGTATATTTGCATTTTCTCCGGTTCGGTATTTCGATTTCAGGGACCTCGTCGTCATCATAGACGCTGTAACCGGATGGGAAACAAGCCTCTTCGAACTTTTCAAGGCAGGCGAGCGGCGGACGGCCATGTTCAGGAGGTTCAATACACAGGAGGGGTTTTCTTCTGAAGATGACAGACTGCCGGATCGATATTTTCAGCCGATTGAAAAGGGCCCGAAGAAGGGCATTGCACTGGACCGTGAGGAGTTTGAGAGGGCAAAGAGGCTCTGCTACGGCCTTGCCGGATGGGATGAAACAACCGGAAGCCCAAGGGATGAAAAACTGCTTGAGCTCGGTATTGGATGGGAGGGCAGGGTATGAGTTTGCTCGGCCTGGATATCGGGACGACGGGAGCCAAGGCGGTTGTCTTCAAAGAGAACGGGGAGGTCATCGGGAAAAGCTACCGGGAGTATCCGCTGTATGTGCCGTCTCCTGATCAGTGCGAAATCGATCCCGGTGAGGTGTGGGAGGCGGTCAAGCAGGTTGTCCCGGCCGCGGTCAAACAGGCTGGGACAATAGACCCGGTGCGTGCGGTCGGTATTTCAACGCTCGGTGATTCGGTTACACCTATTGATAAAAACGGGAATTTCCTCACGAGGACCGTGATCGGTGCCGCGGACAGGCGGGCGGTACAACAGGCCCGATGGATTGAAGGTCGTTTTACGAGAGAGGAGTTGTTCGAAAAAACATGCGCCCCGCTTCACGCGTTCTGCACGCTCCCGAAGGCAATGTGGTTTCGGGAGAGCAGGCCGGATATCTTCGACCGGATCTGGAAGTTTGCCGGTTGGCAGGAGATCGCCCATTTGAAAATGGGCCTGGACCCTGCGATGGATTATTCGCTTGCGAGCCATACGATGCTGATGGACATACAGAGTAAAAGTTATTTCCAAGAGCTCATTCATACCTGCGGACTGAATACCGATCATTTCTTCCCCCTGGCGCCCTCAGACAGTATACTCGGCAGGCTTTCAGCAGACCGGGCTGGCATTCTCGGTCTTACCGGGGGAACGGCCGTTGTCGCAGGCGGGTTTGACCAGTGCTGTTGTGCGCTTGGCGCAGGACTCCTTGACACTGAAAGCGCGGCGATTTCAGTCGGCACTCTCGAGGGCATTACCGCTATTGCCGATACGTACAGGCCGGATTCGGCACTGCTCGAGGGTAATCACGGGCTCGGTTTTTATATTATCGAGGGTCTTTTCAGTACACTTGCCTATGTCACCACATCGGGTGCTATTCTCCGCTGGTACCGTGACACGCTTGGTACTGCTGAAGTGCAGGAAGCGAAATCACAGGGGAAAAGTCCCTATGAAATAATGATAGACTCAACGCCTGACAGGCCGTCAGGCATTTTTATCATGCCCTACTTTGCAGGCTCCGGCACTCCCTGGCTTGACTCCAACCAGCGAGGAACCGTATTCGGGCTGACGCTCGACACGGACCGTTCTGAGATCATAAAGGGGATATTGGATTGTATATGCTACGAAGTCAGGGTCAACCTGGATTCTCTTGAAGCCGCCGGTTTTCGAATTAAAAAGCTCCGTGCGATTGGGGGCGGGGCACGGTCGGAGCGCTGGATGCAGCTTAAGGCGGATATTACGGGACTACCGGTTGAAACGACCGATGTGACGGAAGCGGGGTGCCTGGGTGCTGCATTTCTTGCAGGGCTTGGATCGGGAGTATTTTCGTCATCCGGAGACATCCTCGAAATAACGAAGATACGTCATGTGTATGAGCCGAGAACTGCGATGAAGCAGAGCTATGATGAAGCCTATCGGAAGTACTGCGAACTCCGTAGCCGTGTTGAAGGGCTCGTTCTGGATTGAAGCTGCTGACAGTTCAGTGAATCTGGATTCTATCACATACCTATCCGCCGGCTTATGTGTAAAATAATTCAAATTGACTGTACTATATGATGCGGAATAAATTATTGCAGTTTTTGAAAATTATGGTAACCTTGTCTTATAACTTGGATACATCTCACATATTTTTTCCCTTCTTGAAAACTGCACTGTGAAGAGTAGTTTAGCTTAAAATGCCAGTACAAAAAAATTGCATACTGATCTTAACTAATGTACCGTTGTTAAATGGAGGTAGTAATGAAGAAAATTATTCTATTTCTGTTTATTTCTGTCTTCTTCCCATTGTGTATGTTCGCCCAGAACAGTCAGCCGTCATACTTCTCTTTAAACCTTACTCCAGGTCTCAATTTTCCTGTGGGCAGTGATAAAGATTACTTCAACCTGGGAGGAGGAGTGGGAGTATCCGGTGAATACAGGCTGCCTGCGAAACCTGTTTTTTATTTAAGCGGCGGAATCGGATACAGTTTCATCCCTGTGACATTTGAAACATCCCTGTCGGTAGTTTCTTTTGGCGCAGGCGCAGGTGCGCATGTCGATTTAGGCAAAAGGTTTTTTTTAAAGGGATACACAAACGGAGGATTTTACTACAGTTTGTTAAACGATCGGTCCGGGCCGAGGAGCGGCAACCCTTTTGTCATTGCAGGGTCCGGGCTGCGGTTTTTGATCACGCCTCAGATAAGTGTGGGGGTTGAGGGGGCGTACACAAATTATTTCGGATTATACAACGGTATTACCCTCTCCCTGGGAACCGCGTATCATTTTAAACCGAGGGGAGAGAGGAGTATCAGAGGTGTGAGACCTGCGACTCCTGAACTTCTCTCCGGTAGAGAGTATCTTGAGATAGAGGATGTATCATTTGAGGATATATTTCCAGTATTTTTCAAGTACTACGATGACCACCCCATCGGAAAAGCAGTGCTTCACAACAAAACGGATACGCCCATCACAGATATATCGGTGAATCTATTCGTAAAACAGTACATGGACAATCCAAAAGAATGCAGCGTTCCTTCAGAGCTTGCACCGGGAGAGAAACACGAGATAGAGCTGAACTCACTTTTTACCGAGAAGGTGCTCGAGATCACGGAGAGCACAAAGGCGTCTGCTGAAATCACCATCGAATTTTCTGTCAATGATAATAAATACGCTGATAACTACATTGAAACTATTCGACTGTACGACCGTAACGCCACCACATGGGATGATGACAGGAGGGCGGCTGCCTTCGTAACTGCCAAAGACCCTGCTGTGCTCACCTTTTCCAAGAACATTTCAGGAATTGTTAAAGAAAAGGGGAGCAGGGCGGTTAACCAGAACCTGCGAATGGCAATGGCCCTTCATGAAGCGCTTTCTCTGTACGGCATGAACTATGTCATCGATCCGAAGACACCGTATAAAGAGTTTTCGGCAAAAAAGACGGAAGTTGATTTTCTTCAGTTTCCCAGGCAGACGTTTCAGTACAGGGCGGGAGACTGTGACGACCTCTCTATTCTCTACAGCTCCCTCTTTGAATCAGTCGGTATCGAAACAGCGTTTATCACAGTACCGGGCCATATCTTTATTGCCTTTTCGCTTGATATGAGTGCCGATGAGGGCAGGAAAAATTTCCTCAACGCAGAAAACCTCATATTCATGAACGGACAAACCTGGATACCTGTTGAAGTAACGGAGATCGACGGGGGATTCCTCAAGGCATGGAAGACAGGTGCGAAAGAATGGAGGGAAGCGGTCGCCAGGGAGCAGGAGGGCTTTTTGCCGCTGCATGAGTGCTGGAAGCTCTTCGAGCCTGTCGGCCTGCCCGGGGCCGGGCCTGAAGTGACGGTCCCATCGAAAGAGAGTATTCTGGATGGGTATACCAGGGAGGTGGTTTCCTTCATCGACAGGGAAATCTATCCCAGGCTTGCTGAAATTCAGGCAGAGATTAAAAAAACAGGAGGGGCAGCGAAGTCGATCAACAAGCTCGGTGTTTTGTATGCACGCTACGGTCTCAACGACAGGGCCCAGAGGGAGTTTCTCAAAATTTTGGAGAAAGATAAAATATTCGTGCCGGCTATCATCAACCTCGGTAATATCTACTATTTAAGCGGAGATATGAAAAAGGCAAAAAGTTACTATGAGCAGGCCTATCAGATTAAGCCTGACAGCGCGACAGTTCTGCTCTGTGTTGCCCGGGTTAATCATGAACTGGAAAATTACGGTACTGTAAAGGATGCATACGGGAAACTGAAAGAGAAAAATCCCGACCTCGCCCGGCAGTTCGCATACCTTGATCTTCGAGGCGATGATGCAGCCCGCGCTGCTTCAATAGGAAACCTGAAGGAGGTGGTCGTATGGGAAGAATAAAAATAAGACATAAGGCATTTATTAACACAATCAAAACTACAGTTGACATTATTCGGGCACGAAGCGTCAAAATAATCGCATATACAGCTGTGTTGATATTTCTTGCATTTTTTCTATTTGCCGGGTGCTCGAACAGCAAGCTCAGGGATTTTATTGAAGAGCAGACAGCATTGCATAACAGAGGACAGGTCGATAAGTTGATCGTGTATGTTAGTGCTGAAGGAAACAACGAGAATGACGGTACTATTGATGCTCCTGTGGCAGACATTCAGACCGGCATTGATAAAGCACAGGAGCTGATAACAGCATATGAAGAATTTGATACGGCTGAGGTATGGGTTGCACTGGGCATCTATGGCGTAAACTATCAGGGAGGTATCTTCATCACCATGCGAGAGGGGGTTTCCCTGTATGGTGGGTACGCGAATGACTTCAGTACCAGGGATTCTTCTGAATACCCTACGGTGATCGTTGATCAGAGCACCAGTGGTGGTACGCAGGGAAATTTTAATATAGTAGTTAAAGTGGAAAACGGCATTACAGCGGGTACGGTTCTGAAAGGATTCACTATACAGGGTGGGGGCGGAGAATATACCTGTGCGTTGTCAATTAATCAATCGTCTCCGACCGTGCAGGAGAATGTCATTAACGGAGGCAACGGTGTTAAGAGTGCCTTTGCCGTTATCATCTCCAGTCAATCCTCACCGGAGATTCAAGGCAACACTATCAACGGCGGAAGCTCTGCAGGTGAAAATAATGGGTTCATCATCTTGGACTATTCGGCTCCTCTTATACAAAACAATACTATCATCGGAGGGAGCGAAGGAGATTCATGCGCTATATTCATTTTCACAGATGGCACCCCAACGATCCAGAACAACACCATTAGCGGCGGAACGGGTACATCTACATACGGGGTAAAAGATTCATCCGGCATGAGGTTAACTCTCAGATGGAACACGATTCACGGCGGAACAGGGACCGGCTCGACCACCGGGATCAGGGTGAGTGATGGAGGAACGCCGGATATATACGGGAACCTTATTCACGGCGGGATTGTAAGTTCCGTCGGTGGTATAATTTGCGAGGGCATTTTAGTAATAGAAGATTCGAACCCCACTATTTACAACAACATTATCTTCGGTGGTAAAGCTCCCGACCCCGTGGGAGTCGCCGGGATACGCTTTGAAGGGAGCGGGGGCTGGGTCCTCAACAATACTATCGATGGCGGTGTCGGAGCTGACGTGAGCTGCATCGAGCTTACAAATGAGCAGTCCACAGGTTCGGATCCCAGCATTACAAACAACATCCTGTTTGCCTCCGGAATCCCTGGCCCGAGCTCACGTACCTGCATCAACGAATGGACTGATAACGGAATATATGCGCAGACTATAAAAAACAACGATTTCTGGGATATATCCGGCGGTACTATTCTCTACCACGATCATAACGACAATACGTATACTACCGCTTCTGCCATCAACGCACTTTCTCACGCCGCGGGAAACATCGACCTGGGTCCTGGGCTGGCAGATGTACATGGACCGGACAGTACACCGGAAACCATGGAGGACAACGACTGGCACCTTACAGACGCCTCGCCAACCAGTGTTAGCAACGGCGGAGTCGATGGGGCGACAGCCGGGTTCGGCTTCACAACAGATAAAGAAGATCAGACTCGCACCGGCAATGGTTCAACCGGCTGGTCCATGGGCGCCTATGAGAAGGATTAAGGCAGAGGCCTGATTACTGAAAGTAACGTATTGCCCATCTACCAGAGAATATTACCATCATACTTGCCGAATTCTTCATCTTTTGTAACAAGCGGCATTTTTTCCAGGATGCTCTGTGCAATGAGAATACGGTCAAAGGGGTCGTAATGATGGCGGGGCAGGCGAATTGTGTAAAGTGTGTGAAAAAGCCCTATCGGAAGCTGGGAAAATGCATTTGCCCGCAGCTGATATATTGAGGTGCTTCAGGCGTCCCCGGAGAGCAGAACCTCGTCGGTCTCGAAGGTTTTATGGCGTATTTCGTGAAACTTCTTTATCAGTTTTTCTACAGTCAGTCTCTCTTTTTCTTTTCCTTCGACATCGAGAATGATTTCTCCGCTGTCCATCATAAGAAGGCGGTTGCCGTAGGCGATGGCCTGGCTCATGTTGTGCGTTATCATAATGGTAGTCAGTTTGTACTCACCGATGAACCTGGTGGTGAGATCGAGCACGATCTGGGCATTCTTGGGGTCGAGGGCCGCGGTATGCTCATCGAGGAGGATCAGCTCCGGCCTTGAGAGCACCATCATGAGCAGGGTCAGCGCCTGCCTCTGTCCACCTGAGAGGAGCATCACGTTTTCCTTCATCCTCTCCTCGAGTCCCATCTCGAGCTGGACAAGCTGCTGTTTGAAGTACCCCCTCATTTTATGGTTGAGGCTTATTTTCAGGCCCTTGAACCCCTTTTTGTAACAGATCATCATGTTGTGCTCCAGGCTCATGTTCGATGCGGTCCCGAGAAGGGGGTCCTGAAAGATGCGCCCGATATACTTTGCGCGCCTGTATTCAGGGTGGCGTGTTACGTTCTGGTCCCTGACGAAAATCTTACCCTCTGTCGGGGGAAACGTTCCGGTGATGAGGTTGAACAGAGTGGTCTTACCGGCTCCGTTGCTTCCGATGATGGTGATATAATCGCCATCCCGCACATGGAGAGAGATATTCCTGAGCGCGATCGTTTCGTTCGGGGTTCCCTCATTGAATACCTTTGTTACGTTCTGCAGTCGTATCATAAGAATGTCCGCTTCTTTACCCTGATGCTCCTGAACTTGGTAAGCACCAGTGACAGAATAATGAGCACACCCGTAATGAGCTTGAGATCGTTCGGGGTCATGTGTACATAGTATCCATAGTAGCGGCCGGCATACATTATTCCTTTGAAGAGTATCGAGCCGAGAATCGCACGAAGGCCGAGCAAGCCGATCCTGTTCGAGCGTATGAGAAACTCTCCGATCATAACGGAGGCGAGCCCCGAGATAATGATACCCTGACCGAGACTGATATCGGCAAACCCCTGATACTGCGCTGCAAATGCGCCGGATACTGCCACCAGCCCGTTCGATATGCCGACTCCGATCATCTTGAGAATCTCGGGATTTGCTCCCTGGGAGACAACCATCTGTTCGTTGTTCCCGAGAGCCCCCAGAGTGAGCCCTAAATCGGTATGGAAGAAAAGAATAAAGATCCCCAGGATAACGGCAGCAACGATGATGAAAAAGACAAGCACGACGTACTGGTCTGGCATGCTGCCGCCTGCCATCGAGGTTACCTTTGTTAGTATTGTTTCCTGCTTAAGAAGGGGGAGGTTCGCCTTGTTGCCTAAAACACGTATGTTGATCGAGTACAGCATGGTCATGGTGAGTATGCCGGCAAGGAGGCTCGGGATTTTCAGCTTGTTGTGGATAACGGCGGTTACCACCCCGGCAAGCACCCCTCCTCCGAGGGAGATGAAAAGCGCGAGCCAGAGGTTCGCACCGTTGGTGATGAGAATGGCCATGATGGCCGCGCCGAGGGGGAAAGAGCCGTCAACGGTTAGATCGGGAAAGTCCAGTATTCTGAATGTAATAAATACCCCTAACGATACGATCCCGTATATAAGACCTTCTACGAGTATGCCTTCAATCATGTGAATGCCTTGAGCCCCACCTGGTAGGGAGATAAACTGGATCCGTCCGGATGCGTTTGGTTTCAATACAGCCGCGTACAGGCGGCATTTTCAAACCCCGCCGCTCATACAGGCGGCGGGGTTTTTATTGCACAGGTTTAACATTGTATCCGGCTGCGGCCTACCCGCATAACCCGCCTTTACTTTGTTTTAAGTGTTCCGTTTTCGACAATTTTACTCGCACTGTCTATCACATCCTGAGGAAAACTGAGGCCGAGCTTTTTCGCCACATCGAGGTTGATGAGCAGGTCGATATCCGACGGGTCAGTCATGAATCGGGTCGGAATATCCTCGGGTTTTGCACCTTCCAAAAGCTCGGCGATCAGGCGGCCTGTCGCGCGTCCCATTTTATAGTAGTCGAATCCCCATGCTGCAAGCACATCGAACTTTTCTGCGGAGCTCGGGTCGGCCGACATAACCGGAACCCCGTTTTCGAGCGCCACTTCTGTGAGCGCCGCAAGCGCTGAAACAACGGTATTGTCCGTGCTTACGTATATTCCGTCAACCCTGTTGATGATTGCCTGTGTCGCCTGCTTTACCTCTGAAGAGTTGGTGACCGTCGACTCGACGAACTCTATACCGAGCGCATCGCATGCCTCTTTTGCCATGCCGGCAAGCCGGACCGCATTGGCTTCACTGCTGCTGTACACATGGCCGAGCCTGTTTATCTTTTTGATGCGGTTGAGGAATTCTATCTGATCACGGACCGGTGTCATGTCCGAAACGCCTGTAATGTTCTTTCCGCCTTTATCGAAAGAGTCGACGAGACCTGCATCGACCGGGTCGGTGACTGCGGAATACACGACGGTAATATCTTTAAGCGCGTTTGCAAGCGCCTGTGCGGTGGGTGTTGCGATACCGACGGCAATTCTGACATGCTCGGATTTGAACTTGTTTGCTATCGATGCCGCGGTGCTTACCTCGCCGTTCGCATTCTGCAGATCATATTCGAGATCATAGCCCATGTCTTTGAGCTGATCCTGTATTCCCTGTTCGACTGCATCGAGCGCCGGGTGGGAGACGATCTTGGAAATACCGATAATGTCCTTTTTTACCTCCTGCTTCTCCCCGCTTGCGAAAACCCCGGTTGCTGTAAGAAAAACAAGGGCTAAAATAAAAATTACTGTTTTTTTCATATTCTTCTCCTTATATATTATTTGATACTGGAACTACTGTAAACTGCATAATTGACATAGAATACTTTCAAGCAGCATAAATGTCAATTGAATTAATGGCGGCTGGTTTCCGGAAATCGGGGTGTACATTGTATCATAAACGGAGGTTTTTATGGACAGTCGGAAGAAACGGGTAATCGGATTCCTGCGGGAAAATGGGATGTATCATGAGAATATAGAGTTGGATACGTGCTGCAGCAGTTTTATCGATGAAATGGAAAGGGGGCTTTCAGCAAAAGGCAGCAGTCTGCAGATGATCCCCACCTATATTGATGCGGAGAAAAAAATTCCTTTAAACAAACCGGTTGTTGCGCTCGACGCAGGGGGAACGAATTTCCGGGTTGCGACGGTCTATTTCGACGGGAACGGACAGCCTGTTATCGAAAGATTCAAGAAGTTCAGGATGCCGGGCGTCGAGAAAGAACTCGGTAAACAGGAGTTCTTCCAGACAATCGCCGACTATATACTGGATGTTATGGACTCGAGCAGCAGAATCGGCTTCTGTTTCTCCTATCCGGCTGAGATTCTTCCGAACAAGGATGGCAGGCTTATTCATTTTACGAAAGAGGTGAAAGCCGGAGAGGTGGTGGGCGAACTGATCGGAGAGAATCTTCTGGGCGAATTGAGGCGAAGAGGCTGTTCAGACGAACTGCAGCTCGTACTGCTCAACGACACCACGGCAACCTTGCTTGCCGGTAAATCAGCGACTGCAGGCAGGTTCTTTAACAGTTTTATCGGATTCATTCTCGGCACAGGTACAAACAGCTGTTATATTGAAAATAACCGTAATATCAAAAAGGTCGATGATCTCGATCCGGAGAAGAATCAGATAATCAATGTCGAGTCAGGCGGTTTCGGCAGAGGGCCTCGAGGGCGGGTGGATCTCGAGTTCGATAAAACAACGACGGACCCGGGAAGTGCCACCTTCGAGAAGATGATATCGGGTGCCTATTTCGGGCCGCTCTCCCTTTATTCCATGAACGCTGCTTGCCGAAAGGGCCTTTTTTCGACTGATTTTGCTGCAGCGCTCGAGCATATTCCATTGCTGACTACTGCGGGTATCAATAGTTTTCTGCTCAGCCCCTATGATACTGGAACAATTCTGGGGGGCGTGATTCAGCGAGAGGATGACAGGGTGACACTTTTCTACCTCATTGATCAGTTGATAGAACGTGCGGCCAAACTGACGGTTGTCAATCTTTCTTCTGTCGTTTTAAAGGGGGGCGGGGGAAGAAATCCATGCAGTCCGGTCTGTATTACTGCGGACGGATCCATGTTCCACGGGCTTTCCACCCTGAAGGAGAGAATAAATTGCTTTATGCGCCGGTTTCTCGTTGATGGTAAGAATCGGTTTTACGAGTTCACGCAGATCGACAACGCGTCCTTGATCGGCGCTGCGATAGCGGGACTCATAAATTGACACTTGCAATAGAAAACGATTGACACCTCAAGGAGGGATACCTCAAGGAGGGATACCTCAAGGAGGGATACCTCAAGGAGGGACACCTCAAGGAGGGATACCTCAAGGAGGACGCCTCAAGGGGCTTTACGCAACGTTGTATAGTTACCGGTTGTTCAGAACAGAGGGCTGAATGGGCCAGCCGACCGGGCTTTTCTATATTCCGGAATAGGCGCGCTCGAATATTTCCACCACATCTTCTTTTTCCATTTTAGCGGGTGTTTCATCAAAAAGGCCGCCCATGGTATAGTATGCATTTTCAGCGAGCTTCGGGAAATCCTCTTTCCTGACGCCGAATGCGGCCAATGTATCTTTTTCGAGTCCTGCGTTTTTTATCAACTTTTTCAATCCCTCAATAAATGCAAAGGCCTTCTTTTCCCCGGGCAGATCCTGCATGTCTTCTCCCATGGCAACGGCCATATCGGCGAATCGCGCTGGATTTTTCTCAGCAACCCATGAGAAATAGGCGACTGAAAGTGCGGTAAGCCCCGCGCCGTGCGGCACCTCCGGGTAATATGCGCTGACTGCGTGCTCGAGTGAATGGTGCGAGATGCACGATGAGAGAGATTCACAGATTCCCGCTTCGGTATTCGCCCACGCAATGTTGGTACGCGCTTCGAGATTGCCGGGTTCTTTCACTGCCACTGGCAGGTTTCGTGCGATAAGCCCGATGGCTTCGAGAGCCAGATGATCGCTTGAAGGTTGGTGGGAAAGGGCGAGGTAGGCCTCAGACGCGTGGAAAAAGGCATCCATTCCCGTGAAACCCGTTGTCTTGGGAGGCACACTGATCATGAGCTCTGGATCAACGATCGAAAGTGAAGGAAAGGTGTAATCGTTTCCCCATCCGATCTTTTCTTTAGTTTCACTTTTCGTAATAACAGTCCAGGGGTCGGCTTCAGTGCCGGTGCCTGCTGTTGTGGTGACTGCGACTATCGGGAGTGCGCCGTATGTCACCTCTTTTCCTCCGCCGCTGCCCGATCCCAGGTAATCCCAGTAGGTTCCGGGGTTTTTCGCCATAACGGCGATACTCTTTGAGGAATCAATGGTGCTCCCTCCGCCGAGTCCGAGAATGAAATCACATTTCTGTTCCCGTGCAACCGCTGCCCCTTCATCCACGTGTTCTGATACCGGATTCGGCAGAATCTTGTCGTATACAACCGTTTCAACACCGTTTTGTCCAAGGTAGCCGAGCACCCGGTCAAGGTAGCCGTGCTTTTTCATAGCTCCTGTGCCGCCAATAACGACAAGCGCTTTTTTACCCGGAAGATGGGGAGTTGTTGCAAGTTCCTTCAAAGTCCCCGGGCCGAACAGTATGCGTGTTGGCATATAGTAGTTGAATTGCATGTTTATATTCCCTCCTGATTTGATATTACATAATGTATTAATATACAATGCATTAATGATAGGGGTCGCAGATGCAGGGTTGATCCGCGAGCTCAGTTAAGCTGCTAGACTGCCGATCGAACATTGGCTGGTGTGCATAACTAGCCTGCCCTCACGAATTCATTGTATATCTTTTCCTCCCCGATGGTCGTGTCTTCGCCATGCCCGGTATAAACCCTCGTATTTTCGGGAAGCGTGTACAGCCTGGTGAGTATGCTCCGTTTCAATTCTTCGATGGAACCGCTCGGGAGGTCGGTTCTGCCCACCGAGTGATAGAAGAGCGTGTCCCCGGAAAAAAGATGTTTGCCTGCTTTTATGCAGATGCTCCCCTTCGTATGTCCCGGTGTAAGGAGTACTTCCAATATCTGATTATCGAATTCAATGCGGTCGCCGTCGTGAAGAAGGCCATCCGGCGCCATTGAGATAAACGGTGTTCCGACCATTATCGAAAGGTTCATCTGGGGGTTGAAGAGCATCTGATAGTCTTCTTCACTTATCAGGAGCTTTGTATCGTAATGCGCTTTCAGGGGATTGTTCCCGGCAATATGATCATAGTGGCCGTGTGTGTTTATGATGTAGGCCAGTTTCCTCTTTCCGATAAGCGGTAGAATAAGCTCGGGGTTGCCGCCCGGATCGATAACAACCGCCTCGTCGTCATTTCTCAGAATAAAACAATTTGCCGCAAGAATACCGACGGTCCTCATTATAATTTCCATGTATTCGTCACCTCTGCTGAAACGTCTTTCACGTCTGGAAATGGTGGAATTTATGCCCGAATCTTGTCTCTCGAGTTTATAATGAGAGTAACAGGTCCCCTGTTGACAAGCCGCACATTCATCATTGCTCCGAACCTGCCTTCCAGTACCGGCATATGAAATGACTTGAGCTCTTCAATAAGGCCCTCGTATAGAGGCAGTGCCTCTTCCGGTGCTGCGGCTTCTGTAAACGAAGGTCTTCTGCCCTTCCTCGTATCTCCGAGGAGGGTGAACTGAGAAACGACGAGTATCTCACCGCCGATATCGATAAGTGATCGGTTGAGGTTTCCCTTTTCGTCATCGAAAATACGAAGATTCACCACCTTTTGGGCGATGTAGCGGATGTCATTTCTACTGTCACCTGCCGCAATTCCGACAAGCAGGAGTATTCCGTCATCGATGCTGGAAATCTGTTTACCGTCAATGAGAACTTCCGCCTCTTTCACACGCTGAACGAGTCCGATCATTTTATTCGCAAATCCTCTTTGGGTATGTGTGCGAGGCATGGATGACTATTTTTCTTTTGCCTCTTCTTCCTTCCTCATGGCTGTCGCCTTGATAACATCTTCTGCGATTTTGCCGCTGATCGGATCGTAATGTGAGAATTCCATTTCAAAAGAACCTGTGCCGGAGGTCATCGATCTGAGCTCAATTGAATATTTTAAAAGTTCAGCCTGCGGGACTTTCGCACGAATAAGCTGTATCCCGCCCCCTATGTTGTCCATCCCTAGTACTCTTCCTCTCTTTGAATTCAGGTCGCTCATAATATCACCTGTGTACTGGTCGTCGACATACACCTTCAGGTCCATAACAGGCTCAAGGATTGTGGGTTTCGCCTTGTCCATCGCCAGTTTAAACGCCTGCCTCCCGGCAATCTTGAATGCCAGCTCGGAGGAATCTACTTCGTGATATGATCCGAATACAAGGCTTGCCCGGACATCGACAACCGGGTATCCGGCAACGACACCTTCCTCCATTGCCTCTCGTACCCCTTTTTCGACCCCCGGAATGTAGCCCTTCGGTATTGCACCGCCGACGATCTTATCCAGAAATTCGAATCCTTCACCTCTCGGCAGTGGTTCGATTTCCAGAAAAACCTGGCCATACTGGCCGTGGCCGCCGGACTGTTTTTTATGCTTATAATCGGCCTTTGACGGTGATTGCACTGTTTCCCGGTACGCTACGAGTGGTGTGGACGCTACGTAATCAATACCGTTTTTTTCCTTGAGGCGGGATAGAATGATGTTGAACTGGAGCTCACCCATACCGGAGATGACCGTCTGTTTTGTTTCCTTGTTGTACTGGACATGAAATGCAATATCCTCTTCTGACGCCCTCTGTAGAAGAGAAGCCAGCTTGTCCTCCTCCTTTTTATTTTCCGCTTTTATCGCAACACTGTGAACGGGGCTTGGCAGTACCATTTCGGGAAGTATCACCGGCTTTGCAGGGGAGGTTAGTGTATCACCTGTTTCGGCAAGCGGCATTTTCGTCAGCACAATAATATCACCCTCTTCGGCATCACGGTCGAGTGATTTCTGCGTTTTACCGAATGGAAGGCCGAGTTTTGATACCTTCTCCTTTTTATCCCGTGAAGCATTGTATACTTCCTCTTCAGAGTGAAGGGTTCCGCTCAGAATGCGGAGAATGGATATTTTTCCTGCAAACTGGTCTATAATCGTTTTAAAGACTATCCCGCACAACTGCCCGTCTTTGTTCCTCTCGAGTACCACTTCTTTTGAGGTGTCAGATAAATTGAGTGTGGTAATTGTTTCTCTGAAGTTTGATGGGGGTGCGAGCTCTTTGAGTATATTGAGCGCCTCAAAGACTCCCCGGTTAAGTGCACATGAACAGAATAGCACTGGAACGGCCTCTCTTTTTTGTACCATTTCTCTCAGGCCGCGCATGATTTCATCTTCCGACAGGCTTTCGCCTTCGAGGTACTTCTCGGTAAGCTCATCCGTGGATTCTGCTGCAGTTTCGATTAGCTCATTTCTCAGTGCGTCACTTTCATCCTTGAGCTCTGGTGGGATATCCTGTTCTTTGCCACTTTTTTCGCTTTCTGAATACACAAAGGCCTTCATTTTAATAAGGTCGATCACGCCGGAAAAATCGTCTTCCTGCCCTATGGGGAGTTGGGTAAGAAGGAGTTTTGTCTTAAAATTTTCTTTTATATTGTCAATGACTTTTCGATAGTCGGCACGCTCCTTGTCCATCTTGTTGACGAGGAACAACACGGGTATCTTGATGCCCGCTGCCCTGTTCCATATTTTGGTTGTTTCTATTTCCACGCCATTTACGGCATCAACGAGCATGAGCATCGAGTCCACACCGTAGAAGGCGGACACAACCTCCCCGACGAAATCTGCAGACCCCGGCGTATCAACAATATTTATGAGGGCATCTTCGTGATTTAACGAAAAGACGGTAGATTTTATCGATATCTTCCTCTTGATTTCTTCCTCATCGTAGTCGCTCATCGATTTTCCCTCGTCAACCGTGCCGGGTGCATCAACAGAACCGGTGTCGTATAGAAGATCATCCAGAAACGAGGTCTTGCCTACGGATGTGTGACCGGTAAGCGCAATATTTATTTTTTTCATACAATCCTCCGTCTTGTGTGCTGTACGGTCACTATACTCATACGGGCGCAGGGACGTCAAGACTTTTGTCCTCTCCCTGCAATCTACGGGTATTGCTATTTTAAATGCGGTGTATTATGGTTTTATCAAATGGAATACCGACATTTCATGCCGGAGAAAGCTGGTTTTCTTGCCAGAATTTTATGCTCAACTAACTATATTATGTTATTTTATAATTACCTGCCATTACGTGCCGCAGGTATACATTTTATAGGTAAGAACCATTAGGCAAGTGCACCATCAGGCATATATTGGTTTGAACTTTTTACGATTGAAGTTAACTTGCCTGTTTTTTATGTACCGATACCGGAGGATGCAAATAGATATGAAAAACCCCGTACTGCGAATTTTTACCCTCTGCACATCCGCCTTCGGACTGCTCTTGCTTCTTTCAACCTGTTCTGCAGAGGCTGTCAAGCAGGGACCGCCTGTTCAGAATGTGGATCAAAAAATCCTGGAGGAGTTTGATGGCTACAGGCAGAACGGTAAATTTTATGATGCAGCTCGCAGCTACATAGAGTTTATAAACTGCTGCAGCGATGAAAGAAAGGTGCAGCTCATCAGCGGCATTAGCAACCTCTATAAAGAAAAAATCATCAGCACCGAGAAAAAAGGCAAACGGCTCGATTCTATCGAGTATACATTTTCCTATATAAATCTTATGGAAAACGAAGTTCCGGACGGCTTTCCAGCCGAAGAGATAGCTCAATATCGAAAAAAGCTGGACGAGTACATAGACGGGTATCTGGCAACGGATTTGAACAGCCTCGGAGAATTGCAGAAAGCATCGGTTTTGCTTTTGCTCTACCATTTTTCCGAGAACAGGAATGTAATCAGGAAACTGGTCGAGCTTTTTCTCGCGCGCGGGAATTACGTACTTTCGCAAAAATATCTTACTGAATATGAAGGACTTCTCTCAGAAGAGGAGAAGAGTTCGGGTGCGTCTGACAGTGCACTCAAGGAAAAGCTCGCCGTGCTGAAGGTTGAAGGTGAATCGAAAACGGGCAAGAGCCAAAATCCAATCGAAGAGACGGTTAAAAGCAGTGTCAAGATAGTTGTAGACAGGGGTATAAAGACAAAGGGAGGGGTCGGTATGCCGGACCAGGCACTCGGTACCGGTATCGTTATCGACAGCAGGGGCTACATTCTCACGAATTATCATATTATCGAATCGAGTGTGGATCCAACCTATGAGGGGTATTCGAGAATATATATTTATCCGGGGAAGGATGAAACCGTCAAGTTTGTGGCCAGGGTTATCGGGTATGACCGGGTGTTTGACCTTGCCCTCCTGAAAATCGAAAAAAAGATAGAGAGCAGAATACTCATGGGCGACTCTGATTCGCTTGTCCAGGGTGAAAAAGTGGTGGCGATCGGTAATCCGGTCGGCCTTACCAATACAGTCACTTCGGGTGTGGTCAGCTCTGTTGACAGGCCGTTTTTACAGCTCGGTGGAATTATTCAGATAGATGCTGCCCTTAATCCGGGGAACAGCGGAGGCGCGCTGATAAACGGCGAAGGCTACCTCGTCGGAGTCGCATTTGCCGGACTTGAAAATTTTGAAAACCTCAATTTCGCCATTCCTTCCGAGCATATACTAAGCGTTCTCCACAGGTTGTACAACGGCGGCGAGGTGGAGCGGAGCTGGATCGGCTGCTCCCTCAACGCAGAGTCGGGGGGATTGAAAATTGCCTATATTTCGCCTGAAAGCCCGTCCAGCGTGTGCGGACTTAAAACAGGTGATGTTATTACAGAGGTAAATGGGAAGCAGGTATCAACGGTATACGATATGCAAAAACTGATCGCTACCATGGACAACCCTCTGATACTAAATATAACTATTGAGAGAGACGGCTCGCCCGAAACAAAGCCCATCTACCTTGACAAGCGGCCGGTTGAGCCTGCCAGATATATCTACAAGCATGACGCCCCTGAGAATATCGTGACACCAATTTTCGGGCTTGTCCTCTCAAAGAGTGAATCGGGTAATAAGAAATCCTATATCATCACGCATGTTCTAACCGGGTCCGTTGCCGCAAACGCAGGGATATCCGAGGGGGATGTCATCAAGCTGAGAAGCATCAAGTACGACGAAGATAACAAGTATTTTGCAGTGATCATTGATCTCAAGTCAAAGCGTTTCGGCTACCTTGACAAGAGTATGGCGCTCTACCAGTATACGGAAGTCAATACCTTTATATAAGTTACTTCAGTGTAATACCGCCGGTGCGCGGCAGCATGATTTTGTACCGGTACTAGTCGATTTTATCGAGGCATCGTTGAATCCAGGCGTCGGACATACCGCTGTCCATACCCTCCTCTTTACCCTGAATGAACAGCTTGATGGCTCCTTTATAGTCTCCAAGATAGAAGAGACACTGTGCGCTGTAGAAGTGGATTTCCGCTAATTCTCTTTTTCTCAGGTTTCTGTTTCTTTCAATTTTTTTGAAATTATCAAGCGCAGTGCTGTATCTGGCTTTATAAAAATTAGTTCGAAGATTTCGGTCAATAAACTCCCTGTTCGTGGGAGGCTTTGGTTTTGGCTGGATAATTTTTCTGACAACGGGGATTAAGACTGCGGTATTAACTCCGGATAGTACGGACCTGTTTTCCACACCGAGCCTGTTTACAGTGGTTACATAGAAATAGCAACGTTGGCTCTCTTTAAAAGCCACCCTGAATCCGCTTCTATCACCCCCCATTTCGGTCCGGGGAGATAAACCTGAAAGATCCATCGTCTCTCTATCCTGGACGTAGAGCCGGTAGGTGTAGTCCTTTCTTACCGGGGAGTACCGTATTAGTGCTGTATCCTGCAGTTTTTGGACAGTCACAGATTGCACAGGATCCGGAACCGGCGCAAAATCGATGGGAGTGAGGGTAGTATTCTGATAGGGAATAAAGGAAAAATATTCGATATCATCCTTTACAACGGACACCATGTAATAATATTTACCGTCCCTTTCAGGCCGATCTGTGAACGGCAACTCATCAGACCCAATCTCTCCTGCCAGCCGTGCATCGGCAAGATCTGGTTTCGCGGTAATCGGGGATGTTGATCTGTAAATTCGGTACTGTACGTCTTCATTCTGTATGGTTTCGAAGCGTACGGTAACAATGCCGCCTGTATATTGTACCTTGAGAAGCGTAATAAAGGTATCATCCGCCGGTTCCCGGGCATTAAGTGAAACGGCTGCGGTAAATGTAACCAGCAGGATTATACAGATTATTCGCAGTCCCGACATATGTTCGATCTTTTTCTACGTTCCTTCGATTAAGCTATCTGCTATACTCGGCCGCGAAATGGCATATCCCGCCAGGGACATATCCCGCCAGGGACATATCCCGCCAGGGACTTGTGCCATTTCTCAGTAACTTCAAATAAGTTATCTTTGATACTCAGTCCTGCAAAGGATACATCCCGCCAGGGGGACTTACGCCACTTATGAGTAACATGTTGAGGCAACAGGGTTTTATTACTTTATCGTCAGGAAGGAGTCTGTTTATGATGTTCTGTTAGCCGATCTGCGAACCCCACTATTTAACGGCGTCTTTGAGGTCCTTTGCCCTGTCGGTTTTTTCCCAGGAGAATTCACTTCTCCCGAAATGGCCGTATGCAGCGGTTTTTCTGTAGATGGGCTTACGCAAGTCGAGTGTCTCGATAATTGCACGGGGGGTGAGATCGAAAATCTTTTTTACTGCCCGTACGATCCCCTCTTCGTCAACCTGTCCGGTCCCGTGGGTATCGATATTGACCGATATCGGTTCCGCAACACCGATTGCATAGGCAAGCTGCAGCTCACACTCGTCTGCCATTCCTGCAGCGACGATATTCTTTGCAATATAGCGGGCCATGTATGCAGCGCTTCTATCGACTTTTGTGGGGTCTTTTCCCGAAAAACAGCCTCCGCCGTGGCTCCCGAACCCTCCGTACGCGTCGACCATGATCTTTCGCCCGGTAAGGCCGGTATCGCCGTGGGGTCCGCCTATAACGAATCTTCCGGTTGGGTTTATATGGTAGGTGATGTTTTTTTCATCTATGTATTCCGGTGGTACAACCTTTTTTATGACCTGTTCGACCATATCCTTGTAGATGTCTTCGTACTCAACCTCTGCGGAATGCTGGGTCGATATAACGACGGTGTCCACCCTGATGGGTTTACCGTTATCGTACTCGACGGTAACCTGGGATTTTCCGTCGGGTTTCAGGTAGGGAAGCTTTCCGGATTTCCTGAGGTCTGAAAGACGCATGAGGAGCTTGTGGGCAAGCATGATGGTAAGAGGCATTAACTCTTCGGTCTGGTTTACCGCATATCCGAACATCATGCCCTGATCGCCGGCCCCCTCTTCTTTATGGAGTCCCTTGCCTGCGGTTACACCCTGAGAGATATCGGGTGACTGCTCATCGATGCTCGTGATAACCGCGCATGTCTCCCAATCGAATGCGAGCTCAGGTTCGGTGTATCCGATGGATTTGATTGTTCCGCGGACGACTTTCGGGATATCAACATATGCCGTGGTTGACATTTCACCGGCAACAAACGCCATGCCCGTGGTGACAAGGGTTTCGCATGCCACTCTGCCCTTCGGGTCCTGCTCCATTACCGCATCGAGAATCGCGTCAGAAACCTGATCGGCGACCTTGTCGGGATGCCCTTCCGCCACCGATTCGGATGTAAATAGATGCCTTGATTTGATCATGTACCTTCTCCTCGCATGTAAATTGTCTGTATACGTGAGAAATGAAAATGCTCAATAATCTGCCGTTTGTCAAGTGAAATTAGCACCTGACACCGGGTCTGTATAATACCTTGACACTCTGTGGGCCGCCTAGTATCATGGTTTTATCTATTTAAAATACTGGTCATCCGACCTGAGGCCGGCTGAATGTAGCTCTTCTTGTCGTAGGCGGCCTAAAAACGGAAGCAACCTGGTGAACAACATATTTTGTACCAAGGGCACAGGTACCAGAATTTCATTAATTATAAGATGAGCCTGTATTAATGTTAAAATTGCTTGTCATTACGTGCCGCAGGTATGCATTCTATAGGTAAAAACCATTAGGCAAGTGCACCATCAGGCATTTATCGGTTTGAACCTTCTAAAGAACTTCGGGCAAGTTACTGTTTGATACTCGGCCGTGAAGCGATATATCCTGTCCAAGGATACATCCTGTCCAAGGATACATCCTGTAAATGGCACACGTCGCTTTTACGCTTGGAAGTTCACTTGCCTATCTTTGACGAACAGTATGAATAATTGCGACACTGACAGGCCGATTGGAGTATTTGACTCCGGGGTTGGCGGACTTACCGTAGCAGCCGCCATAAAAAAGGCTCTTCCCGGAGAATCCATTGTATATCTCGGCGATCTACTTCACCTGCCCTACGGTTCAAAATCGGGGAAAGCGGTGCTCGACTTTACACGGGCGGCGGTGAATTTCATGCTCGGGCGCGGTATAAAGCTTCTTGTTATTGCCTGTAACACGGCAACTTCAGTTGCAATGCATATCATAGAAAAAGAGCTTGATATACCGGTAATCGGTGTGATTGAGCCGGGCGCACAGTCCGCGTGCAGCGTCACAGAAAATGGGCGAATTGGTGTTATCGGCACGACCGGCACCATAAAAAGCGGCGCTTATGAGCGGGCTTTAAAAAAGAAAAACGCTTCGGTTTCCGTTTTTCAGAAAGACACACCGCTGCTTGTTCCTCTCATCGAGGAGGGGTGGATTGGGCACCCTGTTCTAAAAATGGTGCTGGAGGAATATTTCACCTTTTTTAACAGTACGTCCATCGATACCATGGTTCTGGGCTGCACCCACTATCCGCTGATTCGACGACAGATACAGGAGGTTACAGGCTCGGTTCATATCGTTGATTCCGCCGAGACAACGGCTGCTGCCGTCAAAAGTCTTTTTGAAAACCACCGTCTCGGCCGCAGTTCAGAGGCGGGCGTCGGATACGAGATTTTTCTTACCGATTACACGGACAACTTCCGCAGTGTCGGTGAGAAGATCTTACAGCGGAAAATTGATACAGTCACTACCGTGACGCTCCGTTATTCAAACGGTAGGGTGATGTACAGGGAAAATCTATACGGAGAACTTGTATGAAAGTGTTTATGGCGGTGATTGTTTTTATAATGGTTGCTTCAGGGTTAGCATTTGCTGAGGTAGTGGATGGTATCGCGGCGAAGGTGGGTGCAGATATTATTACCATCCATGAATTCAACAGCGCCTATGGGCAGGCACGGCGGGCGGCGCTCATTCTGGGTGATGAGGTCCCGTCAAAGAAGGAGGTTATGAACAAGCTTATCGATAATCTTTTGATTAAGAAGGAAGCTGAGGCCCGGGGTGTCATTGTAACCGATGAGGAGCTCGAGAAGATCATTGCTAATATCAAGAAACAGGGAGATCTTTCAGATGGGAAATTCGAAGAACAGCTGAAACGGGAGGGTCTTACGTATGAGCAGCTCAAGGATCAGTACAGGATTGAACTGCTCAAGACCCGCCTCATCAACCAGATGGCATCATCGGGTATTCACACAATTGATGAGCAGGAAATAGAGAGTTTTTACAACGACCCTGCAAATCGTACGCTGCTCAGTGTTCCGCCTATTGTGAAGCTCGCAGAAATTTATTTGCCGCTTGCGCCGGATGCTTCCTACCAGGATGCAGTGAACGCAAAAAAACAGGCGAATGACATATACACTGCAGTAAAGTCCGGCCAAAGTTTTGAACAGCTTGTAAAACAGTATTCCCAGGCCCCCAATAAGGACAGCGAAGGGTACCTGGGGTCCTACACGAAAGAACAGCTTTCCGTTTTTTTAAAACCCGAAGATGTGAACTTTATCTTTTCACTTGACAGCGGAGATGTGACACCACCAATACGGCTCCAGGACGGATATTATTTATTCAAAGTACGTGAAAAAAGTGAAGGTGGCATGATGAAGTTCAGCGAGGCTCGAGAAAATATCAAGAGCTACCTTGTCAGAAAAAAAGGAGAAGGCATCTTCGAATCCTGGCTCTTGAAGGTTCGGCAGTCGACTAAAATTCAGAATATTATTTCAATGGAGTAGAATTTGGGTTCACGACGGAATGCGCGGGTTATTGCGCTTCAGGCTCTTTACCAGTATGACGTCGCGAAAAGAAACGTCGATGATATCCTCACCTTTGACTGGCTCGAAAAGAAGCATGATGCAGCCACACTTGAGTTCTCGAGAAAGATCATAAGGGGAACCATCCAATTCCTTGGAGATATTGACACAGCCATAGCATCTCAGCTCGAACACTGGGGTATGGACAGGCTTTCATATGTCGACAGGGCTATTCTAAGATTTTCAACCTACTCGCTTTTCTATCAGGAGGATGTGCCTGATACCGTCGTTATAAATGAAGCGATCGATATTGCGAAAATTTTCGGAAATGATGATTCCTACAGATTTGTAAACGGAGTTCTCGATGGAATTCGAAAGACAAAGGGGAAAGATGCGTTTAGAGAACATCGGAAAAGCTCTTTGGTCCTTTCTACGAAAAAGAAAAAAAATAGTTGAGTACATTCTTGTTGTCCTGCTGTTGTCCGCCGGTATTCTTGCATATTTTCTGGTTCAAAAAAGCGGTACATCGAACAGTTCCCTCCGTCCGAATATTTTCGATAGAAATCTGAGAGATGCACTCAACTATTACCGACTCGAGGAATATGACCGCTGTGAATTGCTGTTGAAGCATGTGCTCGATCAGGCCGGCAGACGGCGCACAAAGAGCCTGGCTGCTCTCTATCTCGGGAACATATACTTTAAAAAAAATGATTTCGAAAAAGCCCTTGCCCTGTACCGGGATTCGGCCTCCTACGATCGGAAAAATGTCAATGCTCTTTTTAATTCGGCTGTAGTGTTGTCTAAAACGGGGAGATGGACACAGTCTCTGGAAAGAGTTCAGAAAGTACTGGAACTACAACCCGATTTCAGGAAGGGACTCCTCTTTCTCGGCAATCTTTACTACGCTGCCGGGCAGTTTGACATGGCTGAACAGTTGTATACCAGGAAGCAGGATGACCCTTTATTTTTATTCAACCTTGCCATGGTATACGGTAGAATGAATCGGAGGGATGAATCGGTAAAACTGCTTAGCGGGCTTGCGTCCTCACCTGATGCCCCCGAGGCCCTGCGCGGCGCTGCTGCATATGAATGCGCCATTCTTATGCAGGAAAAAGATACGTATGATTCGGTGCAGTATTTGAAAAAGGCCCGTACCGTGTTTCCCGATTCTCCTGCTGTTCAGTACAATCTTGCCTACACTCTTTTGAAAACAGCGCAGTTCGGCGAAGCAGCCGACATTCTAAAAACCTTTACGGCCGATCCCGACTATTCGAGAAGAAGGGAATATGTTTCTTTATTCAGTTTTGCTCTCGTAAAGAGTGGGAGGTATAGGGACGCTCTCAATTTTATAATCCGTTCACATACCCAAAACGGGGACGAATTGACAGCGCAGATTGCCGGTGACATATTTCTCGAGCTTGGAGACCTGGTACAGGCGCAAACCTACTACAAGGAGGCCATTGAAAAAGAGACGATCGAGAAACCGGTGGACCAGAGCACCTATGTTAATCTGGTTCAAATATATTTACATCAGGGCTCCTATGAGCGTGCTATCGCCGTGAGCGATGATTTTGAAAAACATTACCCGGACAGCGTGCGCCCCATTATATGCAGGGCCGATGTGCTCTTCAGTCTCGGGAATATCAAGAATGCGAGGGTGTATGTTCGGAAGGCAGTCCAAAGTGACGGGACCGGCCTTATACTGGCAGGAGACCTCTATCGCAAGCATGGGTTGTATGATAATGCGCTTGATCTGTACGGCAGGGTGGTTGCCGAAGAGCCGGAGAACATGAAGGTTTGGGAGAAGATTGCAGAGACGTATGTGACTACCGGTCATACCGAAAGAGCCCGCAGTATTTATAAAAAGATCAAAAATGCCGCTATAGACCCTGTTCTGTACTACAGAAGCGCTGTTATCCTTGCAGGTATGGAGGAGGGTGAACCCGGGCGCTCGCTGTACGAGGAATTGATACGGGATTTCCCCTACAGGTACGAAGCTTATTATAACCTGGCCCTGCTGCTTTTAAAAAATGGACAATATACAGAGGCGTTGTCTTTTATAAAAGAGTGTCTTGAAAAAAACCCTGGTCTTGCAGCGCCAGTTCTTGCAAAGCTTCACACCCTGTCAGGGGTGATATACTTATTTCAGAACAGATTTGAAGATGCAGCCAGGGCATTTGCAGCAACCCGGATGCTCGACAGCAATAACCTTGCGGTCGTGCAGTATATGGAGATCCTTGAAAATTACGCTCGCTGATGAGGGGTATCAATAATAATTGTTCTCTGTCGATAATCAATACTGCAGTAGTACGCATTTTCTGCGTTGATTTGCAATTAGGTTGTAAAAAAGAGAATTTTCGGGTATAGTAATAGAGTACGGCCAAGCAGTGTACAGGTTACCAACCAACAGCGAAGGTAATTAATGAAGATAAACAAAGTTAAAAAGATCAATCTCCTCGCCGAAAGCAGGAATCTGATCCGCGTACGGGATTTTGTTGTAAAATACGGCAGAAAAATGGGCCTGCTTCAAAAACAGGTAAGTGAGATAAAACTTGCGGTCGATGAAGCGGTTTCGAACATTATACGGCATGCATACGGAGGAAAAAAGGGCAACTTTCAGATTGAGATGGAAAAGCTCGAAAGCGCCGTTGTAATACGAATTAAAGACCAGGGCGTGGAGTTCGACTGGAACAGCGTGCTCGAACCCGACCTGTACAAATATGTCGAGACCAGGAGGAAAGGCGGACTCGGCATATGGCTGATAAAGAAGCTTATCGATGAGGTGGAGTACAGCAGAACCGAGGACGGCACCAACATACTGACAATGAAGGTGTACCTGGAAGAGGAAGCTATCCGGTACGCGCCGAGCTTTAAAACCAGGTTCTCCGTACGGGTCCGTTTCGGCCTGTATGCTGTCGCCATGATTTCGGTGCTCATTTTTGTTGTTTTTAACATCGGCTCCAGATATCAGAAGAAGACCGTTCGCAAGAAATTCATTGACCGGTATAAAACCGTTGCCGAACAGGTTGCATCGACTGCAACAGACCTCGTATTGAAGGGTGACGGCCTTGGCCTCGTTAATCTCGTCGCGTCCTTGAAACAGACAGACTCTCCTGTCGATTATGTGGTTATAACCGATGCGGAGGGCAGTATACTCGCCGATACCGAGGTGAAACGAATTTTTACGCAGTATACCCGACCGAGAGGCGTGCGGCAGCTCACCGCGAGGGATTCGGTAGAGCTTTTTATCTACAGGGGCCGGGGCGGACGGCAATTCAATGATTTCGCTGCGGTTATTAAGATAAACAATGCAAAAATCGGAGAGGTGCATGTCGGCGTACCGGAAGATAAGTTTGCCGAGGTGAGTGACATCGTAAGCCAGCGGCTCCGTATCGCTTTTATTGCCCTGTTTTTCTGGAGTACCACGGTAATCGGGGTATTCATTATAGGTTCTACATTTATATCTCCAATTAGAAAGCTCGCAGACGAAATCGCCAGAATAAGCTCATCCGGGCAGGCCAGGGAGCTCCGTTTTACAACACGGAATCCGGAAGTGAGCAAGATCGGCGAGGCATTCAATGAAATCATGCGTAACCTGCGGATTACCCAGGGACAGCTGACCGATCAGACGCGGCTGAGAAGGGAGCTCCAGCTCGCACAGGAGATACAGAATGCCCTGCTTCCGAAACAGGTGCCCAAACTGGAGGGATTCGACATCGATGCGGCATACCGTGCCGCCCAGGAGGTGGGCGGCGATTACTACGATTTCTTTGAGGTTGATGAAAACTCGATTGGAATTGTTGTTGCTGATGTGTCCGGTAAGGGAATCGGTAGTTCGATGGTCATGACTATGATCAGGACTTCTATGCGGCTGGAAGCGCGGGGAAACAAACGGGCAAGCTATGTTTTGCACAAAGTTAACAAGGTGGCTATGGGCGACATCAGGAAGGGTATGTATGTCACCATGTTTTATGTGATCCTCGATGCCAAGAAGAGGATCGTTAATTACGCATCAGCCGGCCACAACCCGATGATCATCTACAGGGAAGAAACACAATCAGTCAGCTTTCTGAACCCCGGCGGAATTGCGGTCGGCATTGATCTTGGCGATCCTGATGAATTCAAAAAGAGGATAACCTCCGAAAAAATGAAATTGCGCAAGGGAGATCTGCTGTTTATCTATACGGACGGTATTACAGAAGCAATGAATGAAAAGCGGGAACAGTACGGTGAGCAGCGTCTCGTGGAATTCATTAAAAAGTATCAGTTCCTGCCTGCAAATGCCTTCAAGCAGAAGTTGAATGACGAGATATCGGCGTTTACAAAGGGATATCCCCAGAGCGACGATATTACTTTTGTCGTGGTCAAGCTGGAAATGAGCACAGCGGAAATTGAATCCGCAAAAAGACTTCATCTTTTCCAGCTTATCGATGAAGGAGCGTCTGTTGAGGAGGCTCTCGAGAAAACCGGAATTACGTATGAAGTCTATCAGGAGCTCAAAGAAAAAAGGGAGCAGTTTGGCGATGACGGCATTAAGGAAAGAGAACCCGAGGAGGGTGAGAAAGTCGAGATAAAACACGCGACCCATGAGCAGGTAAAGATACTCGCGCAGATAGTGCGTCAGCATCCTGAGTATGGGCCGGGAAGACTTGCAAGCCTGCTGAAAAGTGAGGAATACGGGGGATACAGTTTAAAAGAGAGTGTCGTCAAGCGTGAGCTGGTTCGTATGAAGCTCGATACGCGGGAAAAGCGAGAGGCTTTTTCAAAACGGGAACTTCCAAGCTGGACATCCTACAAATAAGCTACATAAAGATATTTTTATTGATTTTATGGTATGATTGAGATTACACTATTGTTATCCGGACGGATAACCCCACCACCCGGGAGACTATCCTGCTCACCGGTGGCAGTATGTGGGAGCGGTCTTTTCTGATAAAAGTCAATAGTCATGCTGGTTTTTTTGCGATAGTGTGATACTATAGATTGTAGGCAGGGGATGGGGAACAAAATCGTTGCATGTTATATTTAAAGAAGATTTTTTAATGTAAATTGTGTGGGAGGAAGGTATGCCTGATATTCAGGTCGATGTATCGTATGACGGGGCAGGCGATGAAATTGCTGTGATAGCAGCGAGAGGGTTTATAGATACAACGACCGCACCCGAACTTGAGAAAAAGCTTGAAGAACAGCTTGCACTCAATAAGTACAGAATTGTTGTGGACCTTAAAAACATCGATTATGTCAGCAGTGCCGGGTGGGGTGTTTTTGTAAGCGAAATACGGGAAATACGGGAAAACGGCGGTGATCTCGTACTTGTCAGTATGTCACCTGATGTTTATGACGTGTACGAGCTAATGGAGTTTTCGTCTATTTTAAAATCCTTTGACAGCCTTGAAGAAGCGATCGCCAACTTTATGGGCAAACCGGTAAAAAAGGAGAGTCCCGCACAACTTCCAGATACAAACCAGCCCAGGCAAACAGCAGTACCAGGGGCACCTTCGGTTCCGGCGGCGACGGCGCCGAGGGCACCTTCGGCTGACCCACAATCTGTATCACAGCAGACTGTATCGCAGAAACCCGTCTCTGAAGTCGGCCCGAGCGAAGATGTTTTTGCAATGGCTCAAAGTGAGCTGGGCAAGAGAATCATACAAATAATAATCGATAATCCGTACTTCGAAGTGAAAGAAATAGTGAAGTCTCTTCGCCTTCCGCAATACGGTGGATCGAAAACCGGTGGAGGTGCCGTTAAAAGAGAATTGAAAGCTATGGGTTTGCTCGAAAAATCCAATCGTTTTGAACTTGCTCTGAGAGGACGCGGTTGATTAATCCTGGTATAGACGGAATTTTTCGTGCATTACAAGAGCCCGTTTTATTAAATAACCTGCACCGGATATCACACAAACCACGAACAGTAACTCCGCCTGTATTTCAGAGATAAATACCGACGTACTTCGTATTTTTTCTATAATAATAAATTGTTGCGTGTTATCTTGAGCTTGGGTATTTTTATTTGTACGCTGTCAGGGTATAATTCTGAATCTTCAAGGACGGGTGTGTTTATATGGGCGATAAAGTGCAGTTCCTTCCTGCTGTTGAGAAGTTTTCAAGGGAAATCGCCGGGATAAAATCATTCAAACCCCTTTCGCAGTATATTGCCGATCAGCTGTCCTCTGTCCTGGGTGACACTATTAACTATGCGCTTGTTGACGTCAAAACGAATAACATTTACGAATCCTCACATATCGACAGTAATATTAAAAACATCCTGCCGTTCTTTATTGATGCGAAGTTTATTGATGAGATGAAAAAGTTGGACTGGAGTGTTATTGATGCGAGGGGTGTGCGGTTTTTATTTAATGAGGTTTTCGGGCAGAAGGCCGAGCTCAACACTTCCTTCCTGATAATTCCGAAGAAAGAGGATGATGCCATAAGCCACTTTTCTGTTCTGTGGGGAGGTGCACGGCTCGAGAAGATCGAAAAAGAGGATGTGGATTTCATATCGACGATCTGCAGCACCGCTGAATTGAAATTTGATGCTCTCCAGACCAGGGGAGAACGCCCATCCGGCGACAAAGATTTGAAAAGAAAGGCCTTTGAGCTCAAGGAAATTGCCGGTATGGGAGTTGATCTCACCTCCCTGGGCAAGGAGGATTTCTTCGGCAGCTTTCTGCTCAATGTAATGGGAAGGGCATTGAGTAAAACAGCGGTAATATTTCTTTCAACCAATGAAAACAATACGGAGTATGCGCCGGTCGCATCCAGGGGCGTTTTAAAAAAGTTCGTTGAGAAAATACGGTTTACCGACAGAACGAGCTTGGTGGGAGAGTTGAAAAAGCAGAAGGCACCGATGGTCATCAGTGATATCCTGAGCCTCCTTGGAGAGGATGAAAAAGAGGACCTCCGCAAACTGGAATCGGTCGTGCTCGTGCCGCTTGTTTCCAAGAACGGCGTCGTCGGTATACTGACTCTCGGCGAGCGCATCAATCAGAAACCGTATTCGGAAAAGGTGCTCGATTCAGTCAATATACTCTGCAATCAGATGGTGATACTCGTTGAAAATTCCAAGCTGTCAAATCTGCGATATGCCTTTTCCCGTTACGTTTCACATCAGCTCGTGGACGGTATACTTTCTAATCCTGAAGAGATCAAGCTCGGCGGAGAGCGGCGAAAGGTAACGATACTTTTTGCCGATATACGCGGTTTTACCTCAATGTCGGAAAACATGAACCCGGAAGATGTGGTGAACCTTTTGAATACGTACATGTCGGGAATGACGGATATCGTATTCAAATACGAAGGTACGCTCGATAAATACATTGGAGACTGTCTTATGGGAGTATTCGGCGTGCCCATTTCGCATTACAACGATACGGAACGGGCGGCGGTAGCGGCCATCGACATGCTGAAGTATGTACAGGAGACGAACGAAAAAAGGAAGAAAGACGGGCTTCAGGAAGTTGAAATCGGAATTGGAATCAATACCGGTTACGTTATTTCGGGAAATATGGGCTCAGTTGACAGAATGGATTATACCGTGATCGGTGATGTCGTCAATACGGCCGCGCGGCTCGAAGGCATTGCCGGCAAGAGGCAGATACTCATAACGAGCGATGTGTATGAAGAAATTAAATACGTTGTGGAAGCGGAATTTATCGATACCATAAGTGTCAAGGGAAAGGAAAAGCCGGTTGATGTGTACGAAGTTAAGGATCTTATCGCAGGAAAGTACATCAGCGTTCTTGCCCGTGTCGAGCCGTATAAGGTCGGGCAGTACCTCAATATTGCACGTGATGCTGAACTGATCGGATTGAAGCTCGGTTTCAGCAGCGAGGAGCTGATCAGGCTCAGATCTGCAATCATGCTCATCGATATCGGACATATCGGATTGAGTGAAGCGATTTTCAATAAGAAGGAGAGACTTACCGACGAAGAGTTTGAGGTGGTTAAAAGCCACGTGCTCAGAGGTGCGGAGTATGCACAGGTAAAATTGAATCTTTTTCAGGATGGTATCGATCTCATCAAGTATCATCATGAGCTGTATGACGGAACCGGGTACCCGGACGGATTGAAGGGTACGGAGATTCCGCTCTGGGCGCGTATTGTGGTTATTACCGATAGTTTCCATGCCCTTATTTCAAAGAGGCCGTTTCGAGAGCCCTTTTCAGAAGATGAGGCGATAAAGATTATTGAAGATGGAAAGGGATCAAAGTATGACCCTGAAATCGTTGATGTCTACCTGGAAATTTTGCGTGAGCGCCTGAAATCTTGAGAGGAGAGAACGAATCGAATGACTGAGATACCGAAGAAAATGGAAGTTACGAGTGATCTTGAGAAATCACTGATATTCAAAACCCTGCATAAATCCGGGCAGCCCCTGCATATCGACGTTAACGGTATCGAGTATGATGCTGCTATCGAGAAATACGACGAGAGTAATCTTACCGCTCGCCTTGATTCACCGTTTATCGGAGAGCTCGGTGAAATAAACAGCATCAATTTTGTTTTCAATAACAACTACCACTATTTTCCAGCGGCTATAATACAGGAAGATGAGCGTCATCTAAATATCCTTGTTCCGGAAGTCATCTACAAGAATATTCTCCGTAAGTATAAACGCCTCGATGTTTACGGAAAAATATACATGAAGTTTAAAATAATGATTCAGTCTGAGAAGAAAGAGATGGAGCATTCCTCCCTGCTCGATGAGCGTGTTATCATCCAGGAGGTGAGTAAACCCCGTCCGTCCGTCGATAAACTCCTTATAGGGATAAAGAACCTGGTGTCTGAGTATACGCAAAAGTTCCAGGTTAAGGTATTTAAACCGAATGAAAAAATGAGCTTCGAGGAAAAGGTAATCAAGGATATAAAAAAGGCGTTTTTGATATACGATTCCTATGAGGACAGTATCAGCGAAAGACGCTTTTATGATGAAAACTTTCTTACTGTAGGCGGCGCGTACGAGTACTACATACGAAGTGGAGAGGTGCGAAAGGCAGTCGAGGCGAAACTGCTCGATATGCTTCAGCAGAAGAGAAACAGCAGAATATTTTCCGAATGCTTCGTGCCGCTTATGCTCGAGGGTGAGGCGGTCGGCTATATACGCCTGACAAACGATGTTGATTTCCACAGGAGTATTAAGCCGGCTTTTATCGAGCGAACGGCGCGCTACGCCGGTATTCTGGTTGAAGCCCTGGTTAAATACGATTATTTTAGTCTTGAAACAGGCACTGATTATGATATATCGGTCGTCAATATTAGCGCAGGAGGTCTTTTATTCAGGCTTCAAAAAAAGAAACTCCAGCAGTATCTTATTGCGAATACGGTGGTGCAGATGTCGATACGGTTTCCGAAAAGGCAGATTGAAGCGCGGGGTATCATACATAGAATTGACGATGAGAATTCGGAATACGGTGTCAAGTTCCAGGAAATAAACGAGATCGACAGGAAATTCATAGAGGATACGGTTGGGCGCGGGACTGTCGAATAGCCTTTCGAAAACTGCGGGATGCTGCTGTGCGGGGAGCATCTTCGGATGTGCTGCTTTTAAATAATGGATTCAGCCGGTCGGACGGACCTTTTTTTATGTGACGGAGGGTTTTATGGCTGCAAAGAACGAAACGGCTATGAACAGTGTTATTGGGGAAGGGTCGATTTTTGAAGGGAAATTTTATATACGCGGTTCCCTCGAGATAGACGGTAAATTTGAAGGAGAGGTTAAAACGGAAGACCAGCTCATTGTTGGGGAAACCGGCAGGGTGAAAACGGATATTTTTGCCAAAACGGTGATTGTCGGCGGCACGGTAATAGGCAATATCCGTGCCGATGAAGATGTTACTCTGCTTTCAACCGGCAGAGTGCTCGGTAATATACACGCCCCGCGTGTTATTGTGGAGGATGGAGTTGTGGTACAGGGCGAGATATCGATAAACGCAGGTCATCAGAAGAAGATTAAAAATGTCGTGGAGGAATCGTTTGAAGCAGGACCGAAGATCGACGATATCCTTCACGAGAAAAAAAAGGTGGAAATTGAAGCGCGGGAAAAAACAGGGGATGCAGGAACTTAAAAACAGCACCGAAATCGAATACATCAAACAGGCCTGCAGGATCGTCGCTGATTTGCTGAAATATCTCAGAGAGATAGCAAGGAAGGGAGTTACCACGCAGTGGCTGGATGAACGAGCGGAGGAATTTATCAGAAGGAGGGGCGGGGTCCCTGCATTCAAGAATTACAACGGTTTCCCCTCGTCTATATGCGCCTCTGTCAATGAGGAAGTCATTCAC